>RCUH01000387.1_pt1 | contig 48319 bp, 45 predicted proteins | sample 2166191 | NCBI WGS metagenome assembly RCUH01 (sample SAMN09932848, study PRJNA488358) | compost metagenome | feature: garden; material: soil; isolation source: compost soil in an enriched community after 214 h of incubation | place: Germany: Experimental Botanical Garden Goettingen | collected... | reverse complement strand
GACAGCAGCTGCTGAATGCTAAATCTGTGGACGAAGTGATCGAGATTGTAAAGAGTATCTAAAGCTATATACCAAAGAGCCGCCTTTGATTTACTCAAGGCGGCTCTTTGGTGTGCATTATTAAAAGGCTTAAACCGCAAGATAGCGTCGATACTCCACCTGCGTCAGCTACCTGCTGGTGATTCACCTATACCTGGGTTGTTGATTTAACAGAAACTCACACATTGACGGAAATATATGTTGGCTTTTCAGACTTAGTAATAGGTTTTTGATTTTGAAGTTAGTGCCAAGTATTGAATTTGATACTTCTGAGAACTCTTCTAAAGTGGGAGGTTCTTCTCTGATCAAGTTCTCTATGCTAATTGAATAGGGGCTAAGCTCGTTATGTATCTCTTGTATATCAGGCACTGATGCATAGTCTTTATTAAATCGATAATTTAAAATGCGAAGAATTTTTAAAATAGCGTCCATTTGTTTATCATCAAAATTGTGATTGAGAACAAACATAAAGAAAGGATAAGAATCTGAAGGAATCATTTTTTTCAAAAGATTGACCTGATGAGTTAATAACTCCAATCTATCTTCTTTTGTCATTAATTTCTCCCCCTTATGAAGTTTGAATTTTGTTTGGGACATCAACCAGAGATAATAGTAATGTTATTACACTTCAATTATTCCATTATAGTGCAAGTTGACAAATAGCCCAAGCGATACTACGTGCAACAGATTGTGGCAAATCAAGATCAAAAATCATAAAATCGATCAAATTGGCTTCAATATCCGATGAAAGAGCATCCAACTCTACGCCTAAGGTGTAAGCCCATTCCGTCAGCGCTTCTCCAGCCGCAGGACTAAGCATTTCTAATAATTCTCCTAATAAAGGTCCCCCGTATTTAAGAGCCTGGACAACCAGCCATTTCTTTACACCTTGGGCTTCAATAGGATGAGAACTAATAGGGATATTATTCGTAGGAGTAGTGAATTTTGATATCACTTTGACAGAAGGAGTACTTTCTGTTTTTGTTGAGGCAGCTGCGAAACTCGGAAGTGCAGCACTCAAAAAGAGTATTAAAGAAAATAGACCAATAAACCAAGATTTAGTTCTCATTATTAACCACATTTGCATATATTTGGATGATGCCCCTATCAGTAGCTTATATCAATTTGTATAAATATGTAAATAATGCAATAAGTCCTATTATTCTGTAACACTGGGTCTTTATCTCTAGTCAAGTAATAGATCGAAAAAATGGAGAGCCAAGGAAATGACATTGGCAGGAGTTCCGGGGAAAGAGGTTATGGAGCAGTTAGGGATACGGACTGACATCCCTGTTTACCATTTGGCAGTAAGATGTTGTATCAACGTCTACAACGACTTCAGTTGTTGTAAAGACCGTGCGAGAATATTTCATTTACTATAACTCAATTCGGATCAAGCGAAACTAAATAACCAGTCGCCGAGTAATTTACGGTGACTGGTTATTTGTGAGACAGGGATCAACACACCTAGCGAATTCAAAAGAGGTGCAGTCCCTCATTATTGAAGGCAGCTCTTTACTATGATTTTATCTTAATCCTGCTGCTGTCTGGATATCACGAACAAGGCCAGCCAGATGAAGATGAACCCAATGAATTGAGGCATGGTAATGACTTGCTTGAAGACCATCCAGTTCACTAGCACGGCAACCATCGGGAAGCTTAGCTCAGCAAGGGTAGCGAAGGAAGCTTTCGTCGTTGACAGCCCTCTATAGTAGAGAAGGAGGCTAAGCAGACCGGGAACCAACGCTTGAAGTAACATGTTCACAGTAGTAGCTGTTAGTTCACCCGTGCTGGATGGCAGCGTCCAAGGAGCTCCCTCGGAGGAAGTGATCAGGAACAGCAGTGGCAAGGCAAGCATGAAGCGCAGGGAAGTTACCGTCTCATATTTCATACTCCGAAGCATGTAGCGACCCATGACAGTGGATCCTCCCCAGAGTGCGGCAGCGCCAAGGGAGAGCAGGCTTCCAATTTGAATGAAATCGTTAAAATTGCCAATCGGGAGTGTCCATCCGAAGGTTAATAAATATGTTCCGGCAATGGCCAGGACAATGAGCCCAGAGAAATATTTAGGAAGTGCTTCTCTCAGAATGAGTCTAGCCATAATAATCGCGAACAGAGGCTGCATCTTCTGGAGCAGAAGTACGGCATTGAGATTGCCGCTGCCGGAAGATAGTGCCTGAGTGAACAGAATGGATGCTATCGCAGAGCCTCCCCAGGAAATAAAGAGAAGCGCGGCGGCTTGCTTAAGACGAACGGCCTTTAGCTCATTTCGGTGGGACCATAACACCGGAGCCGCGAACAAGAATAACAGGACATGTTCAAGAAGAACAATTTGCGCAGAGGTAAGGTGCTTCAGCAGCTGAATTCGGAATAAAGGATCAGCCCCCCAGAGAGCTGCCCCAAGGACGACGAACCAGAATCCGGTACCTACACGTCTACGGCTGTAATTTAATGCTGTGTTGACATTTTCCATATTCAAAAACTCCTAACTGAATAGTTTTGAATATAGGACCTCGATGTAGAAAACCCCCGTGTATACTTGAACAAGTATACACGGGGGCTCATCAAACAAGCCACTGCGTACAGTAAAGACTGTAACACGGCTTGCTTTATGATCTTCTCCCATCCGGACTTTACCGTCGGCCTTGGAGTCACACCAAGTCAGTCGTCACTTTGCTAGAGCAATCATGACGAGTCGCGGGCTTAAGGTTCACGTACGAACCCTCACCGCCGGTCAGGAATTTCACCTGCCCCCGAAGATCCATATTCGATTAGTTGTAATATCATCTAACTACATGGAAGCGCTTACTGTCAATATGACAGAATCAAAATTTTTTATTAGACGTTCATAGATCAAGCGGGGTTAGATGCAGAACTTCGTCTTGATGATTCTTGCGGAAGGTACCTGGAGTATACCCGGTCCACGCTACAAACTGGCGGCTGAAGCTCTGAACATTCTCATAACCAATCCGGTGGGCGATGCTCTCAATGGATTCACTGCTGCTGACAAGCATCTGCATCGCTTCCTGCCGCTTGAGGATCATCAGGTATTCCCGGGGGGACATCCCATAGAACTGCTTGAACACCCGGTGGCAGTGTCTTCGGCTGACGCCAAGATGATGAGAGATATTCTCCAGCCAGTCACCTGCATCCGGGGCGTTCGTATCTGAGGATAACACTAACGTCTCTACCTGTTTCGCAATCAGATAAGAAAGCTCTGAACGTAGATTGGGCTCCTTGCCCTGGCTCTCGTGATCGAAATAGGACTGAAGTTCGGTGATAAGTGTAAAGAGATGAAGAAACAATCTGGAGGTCGACTTAGTATCTTCGTATAACGCTTCCATTAAATTCTCTACAAGGGGAACGAGCAGGGTATTAAGCGGATCTCCCTTCGGATATAGCCCCTTATTATTCATTTCAAACAGCTTAAGAAATAAAGGATCATCCACTTGAAAGTGCATGACAAAGAAGGTCGTATTCTCTTGCCCTCTTATTTGATATTCATGCATTTGCATAGGGGAGATCAGCATCAGATCGCCAGCCTGCTGTTCGTATTCAGTAGAACCGGCAATCGCTGTCTGGGCACCCTCCAGCACGAGGTTAATTTCAAATAACATATGGTGAACATGACGCCCGCAGGTCCACCCGCTCTTCACGGTACGGGTATGTGTAGAATATATACAAATCTCTGATCGTATATGAGGGAACCATCGTTCCGGTGGCAGTTTTCTCATGATGAATAACAACTCCCTGAATGTCCGATTTAGTTAAACTTGTGTTTGAATCGGGGCCGATTATGTTATAGATGATCTGGTCCCTTGGAATTATACTTATTTCGGGGCTGTTCGGGCTGATCTAAACAGGAAGTCCCTATTCATATCATAAGTAAAAAAGCGGGTGAAGGAAATGGCAAAGTTAGAAACACTGGATTATACGAAGTGGTTTGAGAGTGAGCAGGTGGCAAAAATGAAGCCGCTGAGCCTGCTGGCCAGACTGTTTAAAAATCACGGAAGCAAAGTAGCGCTATCGGCTTTTTACTATACACTAAAAGCACTGCCTGTCTGGGTACTTCCCGTGGTTACGGCAAACATTATCAATCTGGTCAGCTATCCGGATCGGCATTCCCTATCGGAGTTCTGGATTAATCTGGCGGTCATTGTTGTAATCATCCTTCAGAATATTCCCACGCATACGCTCCATATCAGCAATATCAGTATGGCAGTACGACATGTAGAAGCCGGACTGCGCAGTACTTTGGTGCGGAAGCTGCAGCAGCTTTCTCTTGGATATCACGGGGATATGAATGCAGGAAGGCTGCAATCGAAGGTGCTCCGGGATGTAGAAGCTATCGATTTCTTGTCCAGACAAATGATGATGACCATTATTCCCTCGGTGATCAGCTTAATTATCATTATCGGACTTACTTTATACCATAGTTGGATCGTGGCTTTATTCTTCATCCTTATGGCGCCAACTTCTATCTACCTTGTTCGGTTCTTCCGAACCAAAATGTCGAACAGCAACCGGGAGGTTCGGCGCAATATTGAGAAGATGTCAGGGACCGTATCAGAGACGGTCGAAATGATTCCGGTAACCCGCGCACACGGGCTCGAGGATGTAGAGATTCGTAAGGTGGATAAAGCCCTCCAGCACATTCGTGAGCGTGGATACAAGCTGGATGTGCTTGAAGCCTATTTCGGTTCAACCAGCTGGGTAGTCTTCCAGTTGTTCCAGGTTGGCTGTCTCTTCTTCACGGCCTATTTGGCTCGGATCGGAATGATGGAGATTGGTGACATCGTGATGTATCAAGGCTTCTTCAATATGATTATCGGATCGGTAAGCTCCATCTTGAATGTATATCCGAACTTAGTGAAGGGCTTTGAATCTCTTCATTCCGTGTCAGAGGTTCTGCTGTCTAAGGAGACGGAAGAATATAAGGGGCGCGTCAATCCTGAGATCATTCACGGTGGTTATAAGTTCGAGAACATGGGATTCAAATATAAGGAATCGGATCGCCATGTGCTCAGTGACTTCACACTGGACGTCAAACCCGGCGAGAAAATTGCCTTTGTAGGAGAATCCGGGTCAGGAAAGTCAACGATCCTGAACTTGATTATCGGCTTCTACAAGCCTCAGTCCGGCCGTATCTGGATTGACGGCATTCCGATGGATGAGCTGAGCATGAAGCGTTACAGACAGTCCCTTGCGATTGTTCTGCAGAATAACATTCTCTTCTCGGGTACGATTCGTGAGAACATTACATATGGGCTCCCCGATATCTCAGAAGAGCATCTACAGAAGGCCATCTGGATGGCGAATCTGCAGGATGTTATCGATAGTCTTCCACAAGGAATTGATACCTCGGTAGGGGAACACGGAGGAAGATTATCTGGCGGACAGCGTCAGCGAATTGCGATCGCCAGAGCGCTTGTCCGGGATCCCAAAATTATCATTCTTGACGAAGCGACCTCGGCGCTGGATAACGTGTCTGAACGGCATGTACAGCAGGCTATGGAGCAGTTGATGGAAGGAAGAACTACGTTTATCGTTGCTCACCGGCTATCCACCGTAAGGAATGTTGACCGGATTGTCGTTATGAAGAAAGGGAAGATCGTAGAGAGCGGAACCTATGACGAGCTGATTGAGAAGAAGGGTGAATTCTTCAAGCTCAAAAATATGTAGAGTAATGCAGCATAATAGATTTAGACAAAGGCAGCCTGATGCGGGCTGCTTTTTGTGCGTTGATCAAGATGAACTGCAACTTTCCAGCATTTGTAAGCGTCGAAGTGGAGAGAGAGTTAATTTGAACAGGAGGCTGCAAAATGCAAAAACGGGGGTTTATATGCATTTTTGTATTGGGTCTTGCTCTTATGCTTGGAGCGTGTTCCTCGTCTGGCAACAGTACCTCGAAAATGGAATTAAGCGGTTCGACTTCATCAGACATGGCCGATACGGCACATTCCTCGGCTAAATCAGACGCGGCTACAAACAGTAATCCTGCTAAAGAGAGTACAGCCACTACCGTCACTGCAAAGGATTCAAAGCAGCTTACATCAGGATTTACAAACAGTGAGGATAAGGAAGGGGCTGATAAGAAGCTCATTTATAAAGCTGAACTGTCGATGAGGGTTAAGGATTACAATAAGGTTCAGACAGAAATAAGAGACCAAACCGGTCATGCAGGTGGATATATCGTTCAATTCTCCGAGAATCAGAGTGATCAGCAATTGGGAGGCAATTTTATAATCAAGATTCCTGCAGATGGGTTCACTTCTTTCATTGACGGAGTCGGCAAGATTAAGCACGAATCTCTGGAGCAGAATATTGAGGGACAGGATGTAACTGAGGAATACATTGATCTGGAGTCCAGACTTAAAGCGAAAATGATCATGGAAGAGCGTTATACTTCATTCATGAAGAAAGCCACTAAGACTGATGAGCTTGTTAAATTTGCAAATGAGTTAGGGCGCATCCAAGAAGAAATTGAACAGGCAAAGGGACGAATGAGATTCATAGATAATAATGTCGCGTATTCTACTGTGACGATCCACCTCTTTCAGCGGGAGGGGACGGTCAATACTGTTGATTCAGGGAAAGAGAATACCCCGCTAATGGAACGGGCGAAGGATGCATTATCGGGCACGCTTCAAGTGCTGTCCGAGCTGCTTCAGTGGACGGTTATTGTATTGTCAGGCGCATTTCCTATTCTTATATTGGGAGCAGTTCTAGTTGGGGTGATCTGGAGAGTACGTAAAGCTAGAACCCAGAAGAGGGCGGTCATACGAGAGGAATTAAGGAAGGACACAAGTAGAGAAGCGCAGGATCATGCAGAAGCGAATATTGAAAAAGACAACAACAAAGATAGCGAATCTTAAGATAACAAGAACCCCCTGACCTGTGGCACTTAAGCCTTGATCGGGGGATTCTTGGGACGTAAAGTTGGATTAGAATTTGAAAATGTGTATCGTCTTCTGAAGCTTGAATACCGCTTGATTCATGGCTTCTGCTTCGTCAGCGACGAGCTTGATAGAGGAGATCTGCTCGTTCATGTACGCGGATACCTGCTCAGTCCCGGCAGCCGATTGCTCCGTGATGGCCGATATATTTTGGATCGCACCCGAGATCTGCTGAGCACTTTCAAGCATAACATCACTTTCCTTGGAGAAAGCGTCTATCTGCCCGGTAATGAACTGGACACTTTGAACGATCTGCTGGAAGATCTCCTTGGATTCCTTAATCATCTCGTTCTGAAGACGGACAACCTCTTCATTAATAGACATATGGTTAATGGCCTGCATAATATCCATCTCAATGTTCCTTACGAGCTCGAATACTTCTTTGGTGGATTGCGTGGATTCCTCAGCTAATTTACGGACTTCTTCAGCCACAACTGCAAATCCTTTACCGTGTTCACCCGCACGTGCAGCTTCTATAGAAGCGTTGAGCGAGAGGAGATTTGTCTGTTCAGCAATTTCGGAGATCGTCTTGGTAATTTTGGTGATTCCCTTTGCATTTCTGGAGAGTGTATCAATTGTTGCGCTTACTTTACTGGTCGCTTCGATATTTCGCTGCATGCCTTCAGCCTGCTTCTCCACCGCTTGACTTCCTTGTTCCACGAGACTGAGTGTATGAGCCGATCTCACATTCATTTCCTTGGTTGAATCTGCATAGCTGCCGACCTTCTGCTCGATCTCTTGTATGGCTGTTGTCATCCCGGCAACGTCCTGGGAAATCTCATTAGCCCCGACAGCGAGTTCATGCGCAGAAAGTGCCACCTGATGCATGACCGTGGAAAGCTCCTGATTTTTATCGGAAATTCCTCGACTTGAATTCATAACCTGACTGGTAATTCCGGAGGCTTCTCTAAGAATCTGAGTCAGCTTGTCCACCATGCTGTTGAAGGAGCGGCTTAAGCTGCTGGCTGTTCCGGTCTCGTCTGCTCTTTGAGTGAAATCACCTTTGGAGATACGATTAGTTACGCTAGTTATCTCATCAAAAGAAGATGTTAGCGCTTTCTCGATTACACGTGAAAGTGGATAGGTGAGGATGGCGAGTACCACAATTAATGCAATGCCGACCAGTACATTTCCCATTAGCAGGAAAGTTACCAGAACCGGAACTCCGAACAATGCTGCGATCAAATAGCATGATGCTGTAATTCTCGTTGACATTGGAAGCTTGTTTAACCATGACATAGGAAAATCGTCCCCCTTTTATAGACCCGTTTCCATATTATAGCATCGTGCAGGATAAATGGTCTAGGTAAAAGAAAGGCAATTTCTATTTATTCATAGTAATTGAGTCTTGGTCTCACCTTGGGAATTAAGTGGTAGCTGAGGCATACCCGGCGGTTGTACTAGCCATATAGGGAGCACAAATGATGTGTGAGGAGTTACGTTGGATCCTATTCCCCGTCCTGCTTGTGCTCGCCTTGATGCCTGTAGCTGGGAATGCCGTCGTTCTCTCCGAGAAATTCGGTGCATCCCCTATGCTGGTGTCCAAATGCATATTGTATACCACGGTAGCTTCGTTCATCGCTCTGCCTGTACTCATTGTGCTGGTGCAGAACGCTTAAATTCACTTGCCTTTGAGGTATTGTTCGATGAAATGAAGGGCCTGCTCCTTATGGGCCGCGCCATCACGTATCCCCAGAATGACTTCGGTGTGGGTAAGCTGAAGCTTCGCCGCAAGAGGGCTGCTAGAGACATCGATACCGTAAATATGTTCGACTGAACTGTCTTCCTGCTTATCCTTGAGTACTTGAGATTCCTTCAGCCATGGCCTGAGTCTTCTCTTCGCTTCGGCATCCAGGTTCATGAGAGCGCTGCTCTTGGCAATCCAGTCATATGAATCTTTGTCCATGATGAAGAGATCTGGAGTTTCGGTGCTGAGCTGCAGCAGAGCTTTTTGCTGTAGGGCCATGCTGGCCTGTCCTAACCCTTGCTTGGGCAGATAGGAGAGCAGGGCGGTCACTCTTTTCCATTCGGGAAAAGGAGCCTTCAGGGATTCCTCTATTGCCGCTGTTCCTTCCTGACCACCTAATGGAGAGAAATCTCCAAGAATCATAACTGACAAGTCAACCGGGGGCAACTTGGCGAGTCGCTCTTGCTCCGCTCTATGATTCAGGTAAGCATTGATCCCGACTATTACCACAATTAGAGCAATTAGACCGACGAAGACTCTGGCTTTATACAGACGGAAGAAATCATCAATTTTTTCAGCGGGTCCAGCAAAGCCTTTATACTTTGCGTACTTCTTTCTTGATAGTTCCTCAAACTTCTGCCTGTCCTGTGTCCCCGTAATATTCCGGTACGCCTTGGCAATAGGCTCGAACTCCTCAGAAGGCTTTGAGCGATACTGCCTGACAAGAATATCAAATCGCTTCTCTACTTCCTCCCGGGAGGCAGTGTCCGGTAAACCAAGCACTTCATAAGAGTGCTTCAAATCAGAACCATTATCCATGTCCATGTAAATTCCCCTCTATCGTAATCAAAAGTCCTGTAATCTCAATTATAAGGTGTGGAGGATTGAAATGAAAATAGGACTCATTCCTCGCTGCTGTGTCCATGGGTATATTCTGCAAGAATAAAGTTCGCTTCCTGAATCACCGCCTCCCTAAGCTCAGCCGGGGCGAGCACCTGAATGCACCTGCCGTAGCTGAGAATGATGGTCAGAGCAGATTCAAGTGTGTTGAATTCTACCTCGGCGTGAATTGCGTCATCATGAGAAGAATCTGAGCCAAGAACTTTCACGAACCGCTCACGGGTAAATCGGGGGTAGATTTGTTCCTGAATCCTTAGGCTTGCCGGGTAACGGGGGAGACTGCACTTAAATTCCCGGGTTGATTGTTCCCAGTATTCGGCCAGGTTAAAGAATTCCGGATAAGCGAAGGAGTCCTGAGTTGCTGCCACTTTACATATTCGGGAAACTCGATAGGTTTGCACTTTGCCTTCATTCGAATCTTCTGAGGCGGCCAGATACCAGATCGTTCCTTTGACAATAAGACCGAGGGGACACAGCAGCCGTTTCACGATTCCGGTATCTTTCATATATTCGATACTAAGCTTATGCCCAGTCCATACCGCTTCCTGAATTATAGGGAGAAGTGGGACAGACTCCTTAGATGGATACCAACTGGCTCCATCGATATGCAGTCGTTGTCTGGCCAGATCAGCATCATGTCTTAGCTCTTCTGAAGAGGCAGCAAATAGCTTGCGGGAAGCCGATTTATGATCTTCTTCAATACCAAGCTCTTTGAACAGGGCAGGGGAGGCAGAGAGCATGAGTGCCAGCACCTCGCGAGATTTCATCCCCGTCAGATTTGTCCTGTATCCTTCGGAGAGGCACCATCCACCCTGCGATCCCCTTTCCGAATAGACGGGAATACCTGCAGAAGATAAGGATTCCATATCCCTGACTATGGTTCTTACATTAACTTCAAGCTCGGCGGCTAGTCTTGCCGAGGTCATTTTGCCGTTATTTTGAAGGAGCATCACAATACTTAGCAGCCTGTCAGCCCGCATTACCACTACCTCCATAGCTTCATGTCAACCGTATTGTAACATAGATATAAGACAAAGGATGTCATATATCTAGGTCTATACTAATCATGTGAGTCATTAATAATCTCAGGAGTGTGATCTTGATGAACAGACCATTGCAGGGGAAAGTAGCGGTAGTAGCGGGAGGAACCCGCGGAGCAGGACGCGGCATTGCCGCAAGACTGGGAGAGGCAGGTGCTACAGTCTACGTGACCGGGCGCAGTGTAAGGGGGAATCCTTCGGAGATGGCGAGAACAGAAACCATCGAAGAGACAGCTGAACTGGTTACCTCGCTGGGGGGAGACGGGAGAGCTGTCAGGGTGGATCATACCGTGGAACAGGAAGTTAAGGTCTTATTTGAGCGGGTTAAGGACGAGCAAAGCGGGCAGCTGGATATTCTGGTCAATGATATTTGGGGCGGAGATCCACTCTCCGACTGGAACAGCCGCTTCTGGGAGCATTCCCTGCAGAATGGGCTGAAGATGCAGACCAGTGCGGTGCATACGCATATGATAACCTCGTATTATGCAGCTCCCTTGATGATTAAGCGCAATCAGGGGCTAATTCTCGAAATCACAGACGGTTTTGATTACCGGTACAGAGGCAATTTGTATTACAGTCTGGCCAAGATCTCCGCTATTCATCTGGCAGCAGCGATGGCCGAGGACTTAAGGGAATATCAGGTGACCTCGATCGCGTTAAGTCCAGGCTTCCTTCGTTCCGAGGCGATGCTGGATCACTTTGGAGTCACTGAGGATAATTGGAGGGATGCGGGGCTTAAAGATCCTCATTTCCTGATGTCGGAGACCCCCGCCTATACTGGAAGGGCTGCCGCAGCTCTTGCAGCAGACCCTTATGTACACCGGAAGACGGGGATGGCGCTCACGACTTGGGGGCTCTCGGATGAGTATGATTTTGTTGATGTAGATGGAAGACGCCCACATTGGGGGCGATATGCAGAGGATCAGGGATTTTATAAGGATTAGATCACGTCTGTTGTTCGAAAATTTGGCGTGCCGCGCTTACCGCATTGAGTACTTTGGGGAATCCCGTATACGGATAACACTGCAGGAGGGCTTCAATCACTTCCTGCTCGCTTAGCCCTACTCGAAGAGCCGCATGGATATGTACTCGCAGCTGTGGCTCACATCCCCCCTGGGCAGTTAAAGATGCTAGTGTAACCAGCTGTCTTTGCTTAGCGTTAAGAGTGGTTCTGCTGTAAATTTCACCAAAAGTGAAATCGACAATCTGGTCGGCAAGCACGGGAGCGATGCCAGCAAGTGACTTAATCACCTGCTCACCATGTACCCCGTCAATCTCTTGAAGCTTCTTGAGGCCCGCAGCGCGAATATTCCCTGCATTTACGAGCTCATCCTGAATAGTTACCTGAATCTCAAGATCTTCGAACACCTGCTTGGCAGTTGCGATCGCATTCAGCGCGCGAGGGAAGCCGCTAAACGGAATCGTGTGTGTGATTAACTCGACTATTTCTTCTGGAGCGAGCCCGACCTTTAGGCCGAACTGAATATGCCATTTCAGCTGGCTCGGGCAATCTCCCAGTGAGGTAAGCGTAGCGATAGTCATCATTTCTCGTTGGGTAAAGGACAGTAGCGGGTTCACAAACACTTGTCCGAAAAATTCAACAATATATCTTCCGATATGTGGAGAGATCTCACTTAAATTATCCAGTACACCTTTGATGCCGTCTTGATATGTATCCATCAGCAGTTGTTCGCCTTTATTATAGGCATTACTCATTTGGAGTCCTCCTCTAGGGGATAGTCTTCTTCCCATTGTTTGTAGATCATAATTTTGTTCTCGATCGCTTCTTGATGTTCCTGAAGGGCTTCGATCTGCTTCTTAATTGATTCCTGGTGGGCTTCGAGAAGTTGTCTCCTTTCTCTCGCAGTGGATGGGCCTTGTCTTCTAAGTTCTGCAGCCTGCTGCATTTGCCGAATCGACATCCCGGTTGTCCGAAGACGAAGAAGGAATCGAATCCAGTCCAAATCGCCTGCGGAATACTGCCGGCGCCCGTTAGCCCCTCTTGTAATCGGATGGATGAGTCCATTCTTCTCATAGTAGCGAAGGGTATATGTGCTGATGCCGGTCAACTGTGAAATGGTCTGTATACTTAAATGTTGTTGTTCCATAACGTCATTCTACAACTTAGAGCGCGCTCTAAGTCAACTAAAGAGCTAAGAAACAACAAAAGAGCAGCACACTGGTCATAGACAAATGAACAATAAAGCTGTTCTTACTTGTCTATTCCAGAATGCTGCTCTTAAGTATTTATTGACGAATAGTCACGCGGGTTCCCACGGGAACGAGATGCGATAAGGCGACCACATCTTCATTTTGCATTCGAATACAGCCATGGGACACATAATGGCCGATAGAGGAAGGATCATTTGTTCCATGAATTCCATAATGGGGCTTAGATAACCCCATCCACAGCACACCGAAAGGTCCCCCGGGATTAACCTGTTTATTAATAATCGTATACTCCCCGGCAGGTGTTTGGGTTAGCATTTTGCCGACGCCTACGGGGAATGCGCGGGTTACCGTATTGCCGTCCAGCAAATACAGCTGCCGCTCCGACAGGTCCACAATGATTCGATACTGCGGCACTTTCATCCACTCCCATACCTCTTCGTATCTTTATACAGATTATGTGAGAGAGCGATTAATGGTGAGTGTCAGTATCTTCAGACTCGGCAGGAGAGAAGTGTTGATCCGGTGTTCTGATCCACTCGAACATCCGGTTCACAGCTTCAAGATGAATATCACCAGGGAAATGGTGTCCGTAATTCGGATAAGTATGGAGCTCAGCAGGTAAGCCGAGCTCCATAAGTCGCTCATACATCTTCGAACCATGGCTGTAATCGACCTGTTCATCCCGGGTTCCATGAATAATCAGGACAGGGCAATGGAGGCGAATAGCTAGCACAATGGGGGAGCGGGAAGCAAACGCTTCGGGCTGCCTGGCCGGTGTTCCGCCTAACACACGCTTTAGCATTCGCCGAAGTGTAATCCGTTCTTCGTAGGTCTGAGCAAGATCGGAGACACCGCTCCAGATAATGAGCCTATGCACATCCGGCATCTGGGTTGCAGTCTGGGTTGCATTAATCGAGCCACGTGAGAATCCCATTACAGAAATTTGTGTCTTCTCCACGAAAGGGAGGCTTTGAAGAAGCCGGTAAGCGGAGAATACATCCTCTTGATCTGCACCGCCAAATTCATCGCGTCCTTCTCCGCCCTCATTCCCCCTGTAACAGGGAGCAAATACAACCGTATCATATCTTGCGAATTGCTCTAGCCAGGAGGTCTTTACACTTCCGATCTTGCCCATGCCGCCTCTGCAGTAGATGAGAACAGGCCATTTTCGTGAAAGTATGCTGAGATTGTTGCGAACAAGTGATTCAGCTGTCCTCTCTGCCAGAAGACCCGGATTCTCATAGAACGCAGTGATCCAGGAATCTAAATCGCTTAAGGACATATCGAATCCCTCTGGCAGACACAGGTACCCTTTAACCTTATTACCGCCCGATAAGTAGGTGATCTTAAATATCATCATGGCAGAAGATTACTTGGGATTGATCATGTTCTCCGGTCTAACATATTGATCGAACTGTTCTTCGGTCAAAAGACCAGTCTGCAGGGCAGCTTCTTTCAAAGTAAGGTTCATCTTATGGGCAAGCTTGGCGATTTTGGCTGCATTCTCATATCCGATGTATGGATTGAGGGCGGTAACCAGCATCAGAGAGTTCTTCAAATTATGCTCAAGCTTCTCATAATTAGGCTCAATTCCAATCGCACAATTGTCATTAAAGGCAATGAGTGAATCTGCCAGAAGTCTTGTCGACTGAAGGAAATTATAAATAATTACTGGCTTAAATACATTGAGTTCGAAATTCCCTTGGCTGGCTGCAAACCCAATCGTTACATCGTTGCCGAATACCTGGGCAGCAACCATGGTAATGGCTTCACACTGGGTAGGATTGACTTTCCCCGGCATGATGGAGCTGCCCGGTTCATTCTCAGGGATCGTAATTTCACCGATTCCGCTGCGCGGCCCACTGGCCAACCAGCGCACATCGTTGGCGATCTTCATCACATCTGCGGCGAGTGCTTTGATAGCTCCATGGGTATAGGCTACTTGATCATGGCTCGTAAGGGCATGGAACTTGTTCGCAGCTGACGTAAATGACTTGCCAGTGGAAGCACTAATCTCCTGAGCTGATTTGTCGCCAAATTCAGGATGGGCATTGATTCCGGTACCTACCGCGGTTCCGCCAATTGCAAGTTCTTTCATATACTGCACACTTTCGGTGATCATCCGGCGGCTCTTCTCCAGCATATGCTGCCATCCGCTGATCTCTTGTCCTAATGTTAGTGGTGTAGCATCCTGGAGATGGGTGCGGCCGATTTTGATAATATCTTTGAATTGTTCGGATTTTTGTTTGAAGGTATCCTCAAGCTTAAGGATTGCAGGTAGCAATTGATCCTCCACAGCAATAACTCCGGCAATATGTAAGGCTGTAGGGAAAGTGTCGTTGGAGCTTTGAGACATATTCACATCGTCATTAGGATGCAGGCGTTCTTCAGCCCCTTGTTCCTCAAGCAGCTGATTGCCGCGGTGAGCGATGACTTCATTTACGTTCATGTTGGACTGGGTTCCGCTTCCTGTCTGCCAAACGACAAGAGGGAACTCATCGTCCCAGCGGCCTGCCTCGATTTCGTCTGCGGCCTTCGCGATGGCTTTAGCTTTAACTTCAGAGAGTTTTCCGAGCTTCTGGTTACTGAGTGCGGCACTTCTCTTAAGGATGGCAAAAGCTTTAATGACCTCAATTGGCATATGCTCAATCCCGATCGGGAAGTTCTCTTTGCTTCTCTGGGTTTGTGCTCCCCACAGCTTGTCCGCGGGAACCTTGATTTCACCCATCGTGTCTCTCTCAATACGGTAATCCATTGTCATTAATCCCTCCAAATCGTTTGGTTACTTGAAATTATATCATCTTGTCGTGTATACGGACAGCGTTTACATAAAGAGAGGAGAAGGGGTTCAACAGAGCCTTAAAGTAACGATCCTGACGGAACTTTAATAGCCAAAGCTGGCCTTTCCGCGAACGGGGGCCATCTTTGGCTGAAATATTGGATGCTGGAGATGAGTGAATTGCAGAGTACTAACGCAGTTTGAAGGGTTTCTTGTAAATCGGATACAGCCATTTCACCCCGCTCGGGGTAAGTGTATCTGCTATAAGATGGGACAAGTACCCGAGTGTGGCGACGGACATAATTCCCGGGAGCTGGAGCTGCTTCTCAAGGCCTTGCCCAATCACACCCCAGATGATCACCGCCCATACCGTATGCGTCATACCCCGATGCTTGAGCCATGGGGCGATAGCAATGAACAAGCCCAGCCCTCCAAGCCAGTACATCTGCCATAGAAATGAAGCATAGATGAATCCCCCACCGATAACGCTAATGAGTGTATTGCGGATCATCCCCTCTCTGGTTAGCAGTCCCAGCATGAAGATGGCCAAGGAGGCTGCTGTGTATTCCGGATAGACCACGCCCAGGGAGAAGTATTGATAGATTAGTATAGAGGTGGCTATGAACCCTGACCACAAAAGAAGACTTCGCAGCGACCCCGATAACTTGCCAATCCTTGAACTAAGCATACTCGGTCCATCAAGGTCGGCACTCAGTGCGGAGAAGGCCGATACAGCCAAGTATAGGGCGGCACTCTTGGGGGAGAACGGATAATTAGCTGCCGCAGCTGCCCCGATGGCTATACCTATCGCCATATGAGTGGTTCCTTTCATTTCTTCCTCCTGCCTGACTTAAGTAGATTTAGTATGCAAACATATGTTTGCTAACCTATTATACATGGATGTGAAGGGAGGGACAAGTTGGGAGGATATATCCAGTTATTGACAAGTGCAATTTACTTGATGTATCTTTTATTTAAGTATTCATTTAATGATTATTTATAAATGTTAAATCAAAATTTAATATTGTTAGGAGTGATTACGTTACGGTGCCAACTTCAAAACATTTAAATTCGCTTATGGAATTTAGTTATAGCGAACCGCTAGAATCTTTGATTGCTATGACCCTTATTGCAAAAAGGGAATATGCGTGGCTTTCTCGGCAGTTCAGATTCCAACCAGACGTTAAGGCTGTACAACTCGCAGAGGGGATGACTTCAAAACTATCTCACTTTATAAAGGGAGAATTTAATCATTTTTTCAGTCAAAGTTCGACTTACAATAGGTTGGATAGAGTTCTACAGGAGGTATTTTATGAAGCAGACATTGAGCCTCAGACTGTTGAAGAGTGGATAACTTGCTTTAATGAACAGTCAGAAGGCAGGTTAACTGCCTTGTTAGTTAAAGCAGTTTTTGAGGATGCAGGTGCAGATTGGCTTGGAAATCATAGTTTTCTTGATGCAACTCAAGATATGGAACTTCTATATTCACTTGCAGCTGCCTGTCGACTGGAGGATGAAGCACTTCATGCTGAACTGCTGGAACACATCCGTTTCCCACGCGAATTTAAGAGTAGAGTACTGACGGTCATTCACTCATTTAACGAGCATAGTTTTATGCCAGTTCGTGACCTATTGAGGCAGTTAGGTGAGGAAAGTATGGCAAGATACAAGGAGTTTTTTGCAAATGAGCCAGAACGGGCGTTTAGCGAGCTAGTCAGAAGTGAGTCAAATCTCATACGAAAGTCTACACGAGTCCATGTCAGTTATATTGCACAGGTCCAAATGGATTTCAGACGCTCAAGGAAGGACAATAAACCAGATTGGCTTGTTCTTGGGGCGCGTAATGATGCCTTGTTCGGGGAGCAAGATGAGAAGGAAACTGTTCAGAAATTTTTAAAAGTTATCTCAGACAAACGGCGGCTTGATTTAATCAATCTGTTAAAAGAATGTGATCGGTATGCCAGTGAACTTGCTCAGTTGATGAAGTTGACCCCTGCTGCGATTAATTATCATACTAATCTACTTATTGAATTAAGTCTGATTCGCATAATACGTGTTGATAATCGGATTTATTATCAGGTAGACCCTGAACGTCTCGCCCTATTAATGGATCTAACCAAACGTGTACTTTTGCAATAGCCATTGTAACAAAGGTCACTTAGGGCTGAGATAAGGGGGATTTTATGGAAGGTTTGATAAGTGGAAGAGCAGAGGGAAGTTTGAAGAAGCTTCTTGAAATTCGAAATTTCAGGAATTTAATCTTGACACAACTTGTCTCGAACTTGGGAGATGGAGTGTACCGGATAGCCTTGATCTGGCTTATGAAAGTTCTTACCGGTGATGCATTTTTGATTTCGGTATTATTAGCTGCAGAGACATTGCCCTTAATTCTGTTTGGATTGTTTGCAGGTGTGCTGGTGGATAAGGGAAATAAGAAAAGAATTATGATGATTACCCATCTGATAAGGGCACTGTTACTAGGTGTATTAATACTTCTTTTGGGTTTGGGTCTATTAAAGCCTTATATGCTTATAATTATTGCAGTCTTATTGACCTGTCTCACTGCTTTTCATAAACCAGCTGTAACAGTAACCATTCGTACCTTGGTACCCGATAATTTAATGACAGGAGCTCAAAGTCTCTCTCAGATTATACAGACTATTATAAATCTGGCCGCACCTGCTCTGGCTGCTCTGTTAATTGTATTTGGGCTACAAATCGCTTTCTTGTTCAATGTGGCTGCTTACTTAACGGGATGTATATTCATTATTTTGATACATCATCCCAAATTAGAAAATTCCGAAATAGATGAATTAACTTGGAAAAAAGTATTGTTAGATTTGAAAGAAGGTGTGCAAGCGATAACGAGGCATCCTTTTTTAAGGAACAGCATGCTGTATTTCACTTTAATCAATTTTGTAACTGCCCCTGAAACCGTGTTACTTCCCTTAATCGTGTCCCATGTAACTGAATTAGCAGGTCTGGAGATTGGTTACTGTCTCGGAATCCTTCTTGGTTCAATTAGTGTTAATTATTTAACAAAATTCTCGCCCATCGTTTACATTTGTTTTGGCATAAGTCTATTTAGTTTTGGTATCGGTGTATTTGCTTTTAATATCCCGTTTATGTTTCAAGTTCTCTGTGTTTTTATCAACGGGATTGGTTCAGCTTTTGTTAATATCAAGATGAGTACTATGATTACTTTGTCGGTACCTCAAGATGTATTGGGACGTGCATCAAGTCTAATTAGTGTAATTGTACTTTGTGCGGTGCCTGTGTCCACTTTTTTGGCTGGAATTATCAGTGATTACATTCCTATCCTTATGATTTTTGGTATCATGGGATTATTGGGATTTTTAATAATGATATGTATGTTTTTAAATCCTCATTTAAAAGGTTCAGACTCAAGGGTTTTAGCGCTTACATCCGAAGAATCTGGTAAAATGACAAGAGATCTATAATTCTATGCTGCTGCACACATGAAGGGAGAGTTCATTCAGATGGCTGAAGTTAAAGCTTATGAAGGAGATTACCAAGGCGAGCCAGCGATTTGGCTCAAAGCCGGGCAATACGAGGCTGCGCTAGTGCCGGGAGTCGGAGGGAACTTGATTGCCTTCCGTGATTTTGAGAACGGTTACCGTTTCCTGCGCGAACCTGGTGAGGATGAGATGGAGGTCTTTAGAGAAGGCCCGGGTACATATGGTATTCCAATTCTTTTTCCACCAAATCGATATGAAGATGGACAATTTCCGTGGAATGGTAAGACGTATCAGCTGCCAATTAATGAGCCGGCTACCGGCAATCATTTGCATGGATTCCTGCATACGATTCCGTGGGAAGTTGAGCAATATGGCCAGACGGAGCTTGAAAGCTTTGTTACGGTAAAAGTAAGCATTAATCCAGATCATCCCGTCTACAAGATCTTTCCGTTTGAATTTACGGTAAAACTGCGCTATACCCTTGGACCAGATGGATTGTCGCAGCAGGTTAGCGTGAAGAATGATGGAGAAGAACCGCTGCCGTGTCTGATCGCATTCCATACGGCGGTAAATGCTCCGTTCGTTGCCGAAGGGAACGCCAAGGATTACTTAGCTGAGATTACGATCGGTCAGCGGTGGGAGCTGAATGAGCGTATGCTGCCGACAGGGGAGTATCAGAAGCTGACTTCCGAAGAGGAGAAGCTCAAAGAAGCCGGCGTGAATCCTTTCTTCGCCTCCATGGACAACCATTATACCGCTGTGCCACGTAACGGACGGAACCGGATGGAACTGACAGATACGAAGCAAGGTGTGACTCTGGTGTATGATGTGGGAACCTCTTATAAGCAGTGGATGGTCTGGAATAACGGGGCAACCGAAGGCTTCTTCTGTCCCGAACCTCAGATGAACCTGGTGAACGCGCCTAAATCCACTCTGCCAGCCGAAGAGATCGGTTTGTTCAGCCTGGCTAAGGGTGAAATCTGGGAAGAATCCGCACGGTTATATATCAAAAAATAAGATAATGAAAATTAAGGCCGTCTCTCCACAAGTGAGGACGGCTTTCTTCATTTGCCAAATTAGATGGCGATATGGTTCTGCTTGATGATCATGCGTCGTACTTGTTCCTGCGTTCTACGCGATACCGGAATGCACTTATCACCCGAGATTTTATCTTTGAAGTAGAGAGCCTGGTTCTCAATATGAGTGATTTTGTCCAGGTTAACATAGAAGTTAGAGGTAAGACGATAGAAAGAAGAATCGGATAAGAGCTTGGCTTTGTCTGCGGAAGACATTCTCTTTTTTATTGTATAGTTCCTTCCGTGAAAGCTGATCAGACCATAGTCCCCTACTTTGAAATAGTACGCGTCCAGCTTGGGATTGAATTCCTCATACACATTTCGCGACGGCGCTGCACTGCTCACTTGTAACATCCAAGTCCCCCCTTAAAAGATCGATGGAAGCGTTATCATCGTAACATAAAATTATCCCTTCGGAAACAGTTTTTTCACATTTTTCACAATTTTTTTTGGGCAATTTGTATACTTGGCTAGTGCAAACGATTTAGCTGCTCATCTCGGCTACTGCTCAGTACCGCCACTGGACTAGACAAAATTTAAGGTGAGGAGGAGGTGGAAAAGGTGTTTAATGAAACAAAGTTACCTACAAATTAATTTTGCTGAAAGCCTGATGCATCAAGCTAAGAGAAACCCAACGTCTAAAAGACGTGGGTTTCTCGGGGAATCTGGAAGGATTATTATAATCCTTTCCTAATTAAATATCTAATTTAATGTCTGTACAGTTTCATTCAAGGTTTTTATTAATTCTTCATTTAATTGGGAAAGCACTGTTTTGTCAATCGGGCTTATTTGTGAGCCAGCTACTTCTGGGTTTAAGCTTTTCTCGATCTTTTCATAAAGGTCGGCGCTGCGCGGACGCACACCATCTTCAAAGGTGCTCCATACTTCCTCTAACTTAGGACCAAGTTCTTTGACTTTAGCTTCATTGCCGGCCGCAATCTCTTTTTTAAGATCGCTTGTGGTTCCTAGCATTTGTGTAACTCCAGACTTAATTTGGTCGACAGGTATTAACTTTTGCGATAAATCATACAACTCTTGAATTAACTGGTTATCAATTTTTAATAATATTTCTTTATCGATGGGTGATGCTTTGGAAGCTGCAATAGTTGGATCTAGGTTTTTCTCGATTTGTTCATAAATGTCCGGGTATTTCGGTTTAACTCCATCTTCGAAAGTTGCCCAGGTTTCTTCTAATTTCGGTCCCAAATCCCTAATTTTTGCTTCATCCCCTACAGTTGAAGCTTTTCTAAGCTGCTTCGCTGTTTTAAGCAGTTTTGCAGTTCCTTCTTGTATTGCCGAATCAGATATCGTCTTATCTTCGGTCTTTCCAGTGGCTGCGGTTGCTTCAGTACTGTTCGGTTGTCCGGACTGATTCGGTTTAGAACCACAAGCGGAGAGAGTCAAAGCCGAGATGAGTAGAATGGACATTAGCAAGAACATTTTTTGTTTCATATGAATACCTCCAAGAGTTAGTTAGGATAGAGTAGATGATTGTTTAGTTAGACGCTTGCTGATTTTGCTTCCGATGAGAAAGGCTAAAGCACATATTGCGATAATGATTTGTGGAATGGCACTTTCCCACGAAGGAAAGAATCCTAAAAAGTTGATGCTTGGTAAAATGGAGCTGTTTGATGTCGGTAAGCTTCCAGCAAGCTGCAGGCTGTGTATGCCAAGGCCAGTGAATTTGATGCATAAGTAAAAGACAATGAAGCTTGAGACTAGAAAGAAGGGGCGAACCGGCAATTTCATGCCCACGTAGAGCATTAAAAATGCTACGATTGCTAATATTCCGAATCCTAGTAAGATTCCAAGCAAAAGCTGCGGGACACTAATTTGATTGACCATTCCGATAATAAATAGAACGGTTTCTGTTCCTTCCCGAAATACGGCCAAGAATGAAAGAATACCAAGGGAAACGATGCGTCCTGTAGATAAAGCCGTTTGAGTTTTTATTTGAATGTAGGCATTCCACTTCTTAATATTAGAATTACTATGCAGCCAGTAACTCATATAAAGTAACATGATCGCAGCAAAAACCCCTGTCCAGCCGCCAATGAGGAAGTTGTTCGTACCAAATGCTCCTGAAGAGAATGCGAACTTGACAATGACAGCTAAGACAGCACTAAGGAGAAGTCCAGCAATTACCCCAGACCAGACCCAACGCCCACCTTTATCAACATTGGACTTTTTAGCAAAAGCAAGTAATGCGCCAACTACCAGCAATGCTTCGAGTCCTTCCCGTATTGGAATCATTGCTGCATCCCAATACGTATAAGACGTTTTTTGTGCAAGGGGAGTGAGATATGTGATCATGTTATCCAGAATCTTTGTCGCGTTGTCATACTCTTGATTGGCGATCATGGCATTAGCAACTACCATGTCACGTTCAGAATTGCTGTAGACAGAAGCGGACTGAGCTACAACGTTACCTTCAACACTTAACCAACTTTCTCGTACTTTACTAATAGCATTCAGAGATGCTGCTTGATCATGGTTTAAAGTATTTTCCTTTGTTTGTTCCAGGAGAGTAACAAACGAAGGAAGTGTTATGTTTTCCTCTTGGACATCAGCCTCTTTGCTGTACTGGTCGTGTATGTAACGCTCAAGTACTTGTTGTAATTTTTGCAGTGCAGTGATGACATCTTCCTGCTTATTGATCATATAGGCATAATCCACTTGCCCCATCTCTGTTTCAATGTCTCTATAAGCAGGCTTGGAATCAACTTTAACTGTATCTTCTACATCCATCCACTGATCATGGAATTGATCGTAAAATGGTTTTGATTTAACTAGGTCTTCTTTCGCCATATTAATTGCTTGTGAGATTAAAGGTTCCACTTTACTCATATTATCGATCCCATCACTTGCTGCATTCGCAATCTGAGGTAACAGCAACATGGTAAAAATAAATGATAGCACAAACAAAGCCAAGAGTGGTTTTCGCATGAACATTCTTCCTATCCGAAAGTGATTTTTTATAATAATGAGAATCATTATCAACTAAGTACGTATTGTATTATAGTTGAGAATAATTCTCACGTCAATGAATCTCACATTAGAAAATAATGGCAACAACCAATTTACATAAAAGTCGATAACACAAGAACAAAGTCAAAGAACAATATGGAATTAATGTGATTAATAAAGACTAACGTGAGTTCAGAGTTTTCTTAACCCTTTCGCTAAAGGCAAGAATGAACCAAAGAAGAGCCTCCCCAAGTCTTACTTGGAGACGCTCTTCTTTGGTGGTATCACCCTTGTTGTGAAGGGAGAGTGATATGATGAGGAAGCTCAATGCTAACTTCCTTGCGTTCCTGGGATGAACGAAGCACCCCGTCAATAATAGCCTGCTGAATTAAAATTTCTTCTCCTGGAATCGGGGCTGGGCGGCCATCCCGGACGGCTTCGGCAAAGTCCCGCACTTTCTCGTCAAAGAGATTGATCTCATCGTCCTTGAGGAGCACGTCTCTCGACAAGTGACCTAAATTATCATCCTGGAACAGCTGCATGGAGCCTACTTTGCCCTGCCATACACCTGACCAGGGTCCAATACCTTGGGGAGTTACCTTCAGGCCTCCATCGGTTCCAAGGAACATGGTTGGACCTAAAGTGTCCATATGCATCGCCCACGAAATTTTGAACTGAAGCACCATATCATTCTCAAATCGGATCATGGCAACGCCGAAGTCTTCCACCTCAAACTTCTCAGCTTCCGGGTGATACCGTTTGTTGGTTCCGAAGTGGTTCGTGGTGAAGGCAGACACCGTCAAAGGTCTCGGGTGATTCAGCGTATTCAGAACCAGATCCAGGGAGTAGCAGCCTACATCAGCCATGGCACCCGCTCCTGCAAGCTTCTTGTTGATGAAGGTACCGCCAGGCATTCCTCGCCGTCTGCCTCCGCCAGTCTCGACATAATAGATCTGGCCGAGTTCACCGGAGCTTACGATATCTTTTAACAGCTTCATGTTGGGGTCGTAACGGGGCTGGAATCCGATAGACAGCATGCCTCCGGTCTGCTTGGACACATTCACCATATCAATCGCCTCAGCCAGGGTGACCGACATAGGTTTCTCAAGGAGGACCTGCTTGCCAGCCCGCAAGGCATCTATGGAGATCTGATGATGGGATACATTTGGAGTACATATGCTTACAGCATCTAATTCACTTATCTTTAACATTTCCCTGTAATCGGTAAAAGCCTGCGTTTCTTTAAGGTTATACTGCACGGCGAACTGTTCAGCACGGCCCTGCATTATATCCGCGACAGCAATGATCTCAACAAAAGGCAGCTTGCGGTAGGCTTTGGCATGCGCCCCAGCAATCCCGCCCCCACCGATGATTCCGACTTTAATGTTTCTCATCTCTTTTGTCACTCCCTGAAATATGTAATAGGATGGTTAGATATTTTTTGAGACTTCTGATGTAGGGTTATTGGCATAAGGATACCTTATCATAACCTTAGTGTGTGTTTCATCCCTGTGGTGTGGGTTTATGCTAATAAATATATTTAACCACCGGGCGTGCGTGGTGATTCTGAATAATGGGAGGCTAACAAAATGGATGATCAGCTTCGTTGGGGAATCATGGGCTGTGCTGGGATTGCCCGTGACTGTATCATGCCGGCTATTATGGAATCCTCAAATGGAAGGATAGAAGCAGTGGCAAGTCGTGGAATAGAGAAGAGTCGTGCTCTAGCGGACCAATTTGAGGTGCAAAAGGCTTACGGCAGCTACGAGGAGCTGCTTGAGGACAGCGATGTGGAGGCGGTGTACATTCCTCTTCCCAATCACCTTCATAAGGAATGGACGATTAAGGCGGCTGAGGCGGGCAAGCATGTACTCTGCGAGAAGCCCATCGCGCTGGATGCATGGGAGGCGGAGCTCATGATTAAAGCTTGCTCGGATGCAGGGGTGCTGCTTGCAGAGGCAATGATGTACAGGCATCATCCTGTTCTTAGGCGTGCTCAGCAGCTGGTAGCTGGCGGCGGCGTCGGAGATCTGCGTGTGATCAGAGCCTCCTTCACTTATAATAATCCGGATCAAGTCAATAATATCCGGTTCAAATCAGCGTGGGGCGGGGGCTCCATCTATGATGTTGGCGGTTATCCACTCAGTGCGGCAAGATTCTTCACGGGAATGGAGCCGGAGGCGGTAACTGTCAATTCATTCTTCTCAAGCGAGCATGATGGGGTAGACATGATGTCCACCGGGCTCGTGGAATTTGCGGACGGGTTAACCATGACATTCGACTGCGGTATGTGGGCCGAGGAACGGCGCTGCCTCGAAATTGTGGGCTCCGAAGGCCGGATCGAGATCCCTCATGCCTTTTCGGGTAAGGAGCAATCCGGATATTACTTGTTCTCAAGTGAGGAACTGCAGGAATATAGAGAGACAGCGATTAATGCGTACGTACGTCAGATCGAGGATTTCGGAAGGGCAGCCTTCGGCCACATGCCGCAGCTATTCCTGCCGGAGGACGCTCTTCTTAACATGAAGCTGCTGGATGCCTGCAGACTCTCGGCCAAAGAGCGTAGAAGGGTAGTGCTAAGATAGTGATACAGAATTACCCGCTTATTGCCTATGACAAAAGCCTGATATATCAGGCTTTTTCGTGTTGTACACCGGATGATCCTCTTTCGGCCAATAATAAAATCATTGCAAAGATACAAGCCGCACCCATCCATTGGTAAATCCCAAAGGATACTTTCAGCCAAAAGACTGTGGTTAAAACTGCAGCTAGCGGTTCTATACTTCCAAGGAGGCTTGATTCTTTGGGTGTAAGACTTTGTAAACTTTCTATATAGAACCAAAATGCAATCATAGTACCAAAAATGATAACGAAGACTAATAATAAATAACCCTCAAGATGTAAGCTTTTAAAGTCCATTTGCCAGGGCGGATGGATAAAGCTTAAGGCGGAGCCACAAAATAATCATAGCCCAGCCAACAACGACAAGTGAATCATATTGCTTCAGTAAAGGAACGGCGTATAAAGTATAGAATGCCAATGCGGCACCAGAGAGTATCCCCCAGATGATTGCAAGTATAGGCACAGACATTTGTGAGAAAGAGCCATTGGTTAATAGTAAGAAGCTGCCGACCATAACAAGCGAAACAGTTAACAAATCTTTTCTTGCCAGAACAGATTGCTTGCTTAATATCAGGTACACAATAATCATTACAGGTGCTAAATATTGTAAAAGTGTTGCTACAGCCGCATTGCCACTTTTTATGGATGCCATATAGGTGTATTGAACCCCAAGCATTCCGATTAATCCAAAGATAATCAGCTGAAAAGATGATCTTTTATTCTTCCAAACGCCAAAAATTTGAGCACGGTCTTTTCCGAAGAATTGAACTGCCAAGAGTAATAAACCCGCAATGAGTAATCGGGTCGTTACAAGCCAATTTACATCGACTTCGTATTGTTGAAAAAGCTTTTTTGCAACTGTGCCACCAATTCCCCAGAATATCGCTCCGGTAATAACGAGAAATAGACCTTTTCCTCTTTTCATGATTGACTTCTCCACCTTTAAATATAAACATCGTGCTGTGATAATGTAATATTAAGTGGAATAGTCCATGTATTGATACTCGAATTGAATCAAAAAATATAAAAATATTGAGGTAGCGATATGCAAATAAATGATTTTGTGATTGACCAAAGTTTAAAAGAACAAACAGAACACCGTACAGTTGTGTTACCGATTGCATGTTACGAAACGATGATTAGCCAAAATATCAATGGATATATCCCACTTCACTGGCATAATGAAATTCAATTTGTTCTGATCATTAAAGGAGAAGCATTATTTCAAATAAATGAAGCAAAACTTGCGGTTCGGGAAGGTGAGGGACTATTCATCAATAGCGGCTGCCTGCACATGGCGGAGGATTATCATGAATCAGGCTGTGTCTACATTTGTTTGAATGTTTCCCCGCACTTTGTGTTATCACAAGAACTGTATACAACCTATGTACATCCCTATATTGAGGCGACCAATGTCCCCTTTCTACACTTAATTGCAAAGGAATCCTGGGAAATAAATATTGTAGATGCTATTGGACAGATCAATCAATTGATACAACATAAGCCGCCCTATTATGAAATCGACATTAGCATCCAGTTAACATTAATTTGGAAGAACCTAATCATAAATGGGGTTAAATTAGAGTCCGAACAGAGGGAAATGGTAAAGAGTCATCGGATGAAACAGATGTTAAATTGGATTCACACCCGTTATGCTGAGAAGATTCTTCTAGACGATATTGCACGTGCCGGTCAATTGAGCCGTTCTGAATGTTGTAGATATTTCAAACGAATTTTAAAGAAAACGCCGCTGAATTACGTAACCGATTAACGAATTCAGAAAAGCTTGATTGCACTACAACAATCAGAATCTAGTGTCACCGATGTTGCTTATCAAGTAGGATTTAACAGCACTAGTTATTTCATTGATCAATTTCGAAAGGCGATGCATATGACACCATTAGCTTACAAAAAATACAAAAAATCAATCCAGCCGGCCGCACCGGGCATATCAGATGTAAATATGCAGGCAGATATCCATCATACGTAAGGACTGGACTTTTGTGCGAAATTGAGAAACAATAATGAATAACATGGAATGAATTAAAGAAATAAATGTTTAGTTCATTCCATATAGATCACTTGTTATTGTACAAATGACGGTTACATAAGGAGGAATACAGGTTGTCTACATCACCCAATCGACTGATGTTATTTATAGGATCATACGCTGAAGCGGAAGGTCCTGGTGTCTATGTATATGAACTGCAGGCAGACACAGGGGAGCTTAGACAGCTGGACCAGGTGTCCGGTCTGAAGAATCCTACTTTCTTGAATGTGGATGAGCAGAATCATAGACTTTATACCCTTACTGAAGCGACTATAAATGGGAGCAAAGGGGGCGCTGCAGCTTCCTTTCAAATTGATACATCTACCGGCAAGCTTCGTGAACTGAACCGGGAAGTCAATTTGGAGAGCACAACTTGCCACATTAACCGGGACGAGGACAATAAATACCTGGTTGTATCCAGTTATCACGGAGGTACCGTGGGGCTCGTTGCATTGAATGCAGACGGAACCATTGGTGAAATTGTAGATACGAAGCAGCATACGGGACATGGAGCAGACCCTGAACGGCAGGACAAACCGCACGTGCATTCAGCCTTCTTCAGTCCGGATGGCAGGTTCCTATTCGTGTCAGATCTCGGTATTGATATTGTCCGCGCATATACCATTAACAGGACTAATCATACGCTTGAATTCCATGCAGACACCCATTTACCACCGGGATCAGGTCCTCGTCACTTGGCTTTCCATCCCGGCGGGAAGTATGCCTATGTGATCAATGAAGTGAACTCGACGATCGCAGCATTCAGCTATGACCAAGAAGCGGGCAAGCTTGCGGCGTTGGAGGTCGTACCTACACTTCCAGAAGATTTTCGGGGCGAGAATACAACGGCTGAGATTGCTGTATCCCAAGATGGCAGATACCTATACGGGTCCAACCGGGGACATGACAGCATCGTTGTCTATTCGATTAATCAAGACAGCGGCAGGCTTACATATGTGGAACATGTATCCACCGAAGGTGGCCATCCAAGACACTTTGCATTGACCCCTGACGGCAGCCTTCTTATTGCGGCTAATCGGGATTCCAATAACCTGGCTGTGTTCCGTGTGAACAAGGAGACTGGGCAGCTATCCTTCACCGGTCAGACGGCCGAGGTATCAAAGCCAGTCTGTGTGAAGCCAGTGCAGTTTAGCTGAGACTACTGATGGGAGACAAGAAAAGCAGCCCTTTGTGGGCTGCTTTTCTTGTTGTTTATTATTTGCGGATAATAGTCAGACCCATTCCCTTCAGCGGCACTGCGGACAGTTATTTCTCGTTCATGTAGCGGGCAATTTCAGACTTGGTAGCCTGGAGAAGTGGATATTCTAGATTAAGACTTTCCAGGGTCTGTACGAGAATTCGCAGGACCAAATAATTCCGGAACCATTTCTGGTTGGCGGGTATCCAGTACCAAGGGACCTGGTTCGTACTTGTGGACGCGAAGACCTCCTCATAAGCCTGCTGATACTCATCCCAATATTCACGCTCCAGCAGATCCGTCGGATCGAATTTCCAGAACTTGCGCGGCTCTTCCATGCGCTCATGAATTTTTTGCAGCTGTTTGTCCTTTGAGATATGAAGGAAGATCTTGATGATCTTCGTCCCCTCACTCGCAAGCATGTCCTCAAAATGTTGAATATGTTTCAGTCGCTGCTTCAACGCTTCTTCTGTCCCTGTCTTATGTACCCAAGGAACGAGCACATCTTCATACTGGGAACGATTGAAGGCGGCAATGTAGCCTTTGGCAGGCGTATGCTGATGAACCCTCCACAGGAAATCATGTGAAACTTCCTCCACGGTAGGCTTCTTGAAGCTGGTCACACTAAATCCCTGCGGATTTACACCTGAGAAGACGTGTTTGATGGTACCGTCCTTACCGCTTGTATCCATCCCCTGCAAAATAATAAGGACCGAGTGCTTTTTCTCGGCATAAAGTATATCCTGAAGTTCGCTCAGCCTTTTGCGAAGGCCATCCGTCTCGGACTCGGCCTCCTCTTTGCTTTTGAATGTGCCCGTATCCATCGGATCAGCACTGCTTAATGAGAAATTATCTTTAGGTTTGATCAAATATTTTTTCAGATCCATGCTTATCACTCCCTACTGATACGTATAAACCAGCAATCTCATTTATAATCATCTCACAAGGGCTTCATAAAAAATAACTTTTTTATATAAAATAGTGTTACTATTACGGATTTTGTTCGTATTGTTATAGGAAGAGGCTGCTTTCTTGATTAAATGGAATTTTGTGGTCTAAGATGGATAAGAGATTTATACAAAAAGATGGGGGAAAAGGAGCCATAGCTGAATGACTTTTTTTAAGGAGCTGTTTCAAGTTCCGGGAATCCGGAGATTTTTTGCGCTTGTGTTTCTAATCGCAGTACTGTATCTGTTCAGAAGTATGTTGAATTTAATTCTAATCACATTTATTTTCACTTATCTGATCAATCGGCTTCATAAGTTTATTATCAAGAGTACAGAGAAGACGGTCAGGCTTAACAAGACCTTAACGGTTGCTTCCATTTATGTGGTCATCCTCTCGTTGGTGGGGTACGTCATTTATAAGTATTCACCAGTTCTTGTTAAGGAAGTTAATGAGCTTGTGAACCAGGTGATCTCCTTCTACAACAAGCCTCCGGTCGATCTTCCAAGTAATGTCGTTGTGGATTATCTCATGGAATCACTTAAGAAAATTGACCTGGCGAGTTACGTAGACAAAGGATTAGACTTTATCCTAAAGACGGTAACGGATATCGGGAAGTGGGGCTTTAACCTGTTCATCGCCCTGATCCTCAGCTTGTTCTTCCTGCTTGAGAAAGAAAAGGTGGTTCGCTTCACATCCAAGTTCAAGGAGAGCAAGGCTTCTTACTTCTTCAACGAGCTGCAGTATTTCGGCAAGAAGTTTCTTCATTCCTTTGGTAAAATTATCGAAGTGCAGTTCCTGATTTCATTAACTAATGCACTTCTCTCAACCATATTTCTATGGATTCTCGGGTTTCCGAATCTGATTGCACTAGGGCTAATGATCTTCCTGCTTGGTCTAGTACCCGTACTTGGAGTATTCGTGTCCCTGATTCCGCTGTGTGCGATTGCTTTCAAGATCGGCGGTCTGACCAAGATCATCTATGTACTCATAATGATTGTGGTATTGCATGCTATAGAATCGTATATTCTTAATCCTAAATTCATGTCTTCCAAGACACATCTGCCGATATTCTATACCTTTACGATTCTGCTCGTATCGGAGCACTTCTTTGGAGTATGGGGGCTCATCGTAGGTGTACCTGTATTTATGTTCTTCCTGGATATTCTTGAGGTCCCTGTGGGAGTCGGTGTACAACCGGCGCTGCAGGCTGCGGTCCCGGTAATTGAGGAAGATAAGTCGAAATCTCAGAATCCCCCGTTAGATTAACCCTGCACCATAGATAAAGACCCGATCGTGAGGCGGTACAGCCGTTGTGATCGGGTCTTATTTACATCAATTTCTGCATGACATTGAAATCCACTCCTTATTTTCAGTACAATGGATTAACTGCAAGGCGATAGGGATAATAGGTCAGCCCGCAGATTTTGGGGTAATTGATCTATGGATTCATCGAAATTGATCTAAATGATGAGGGGTCGTTACTATGACATTGCAGCATAACGAAGCTGTACTTGGGCTTGATATCGGAACAACCAGTCTGAAGGCGGTTCTGTTCGGTCAGCGGGGAATGGTTCTTGCCTCAAGTACAATTGAATATCCACTAAGTCATTCCAAACCGGACTATGCCGAGCAGGATCCAGAACAGATTCTTCAAGCGGTAGTGGAATCCATCCGTCGTGTACAAATACAAGAGAAGGTCAAAGGATATAAGATCAAAGCCATCGGGCTCAGTACCGCTATGCATTCTCTGATCGCTATGGACTCTGATGATAATCCGCTTACGAAGGCAATCGTCTGGACGGATAACCGAAGCATAAGACAAGCGGAGAAGCTAAAGCAGGAGCTCGGCGGACATGAGATTTATCTGCGCACTGGCACGCCTATCCATCCGATGTCCCCCCTCTCCAAAATATTATGGATGAAAGAAGAGGCACCTGAGTTATTTGCGAAGACGAGGATGTTCGCTGGCATTAAAGAGTTCATCCTGCATAGACTCTTTGGTACCTACATCAGTGATCATTCGATGGCTTCGGCAACAGGTCTGCTGCGTCTTGAGACGATGGATTGGGATCAGGATGTGCTGGATCTGCTGGGCATCTCCAGGGATCAGCTCCCAGAGCTTGTCCCCACAACTCATGTACTCACTGGGATGGTCTCCGCTTATGCTCTGGAGATGGGAATTCCTGCGGGAACTCCTTTTGTGGTGGGGGCGAGTGATGGGGTCCTTGCGAACCTTGGGGTTGCGGCCACAGGGCCTGGGGAGGTCGCGGTAACCATTGGAACCAGCGGGGCGATCCGAACCGTAACAGACAAGCCGGTAACTGATGAGAAGGGCCGCACGTTCTGTTATGCTTTTGTTGATCATAAATGGGTGGTTGGGGGACCAACCAATAACGGCGGGATTATGCTGCGTTGGCTGCGGGATCAGTTCGCCTCACCGGAAATCGAGGTCGCGAGAAAACTGGGTATTGATCCTTATGACCTGATGATTCAATATGCCGAGAAGGTTCCAGCGGGGTCAGAGGGTCTATTGTTCCTGCCTTTCCTTACAGGCGAGAGGGCACCGTACTGGAATGCTAATGCCAGAGGAACGTTCTTCGGAATCAGTCTCCGCCACCAGCGGGAGCACTTCATCCGGGCTGTTCTGGAAGGGGTTGTGTTGAGCATCTTCTCTGTTGGCGTTGCGCTTCGTGAATTAACAGGTCCGGCCAAAGAAATTATCGCATCCGGCGGATTTGCTCGTTCTGCAGTGTGGCGCCAAATTCTGTCGGATGTAATGGGCAAGGAGCTGTTGGTTCCAGAAGTAGCGGATGCATCTGCCATGGGGGCGGCTGTCTTGGCACTCTATGCCATAGGTGATCTCGATTCTCTTGCCGAGATCCGGTCATGGGTACGAATAACCCACAGACATAAGCCGGATCTTAAGAACAGCGAAGTGTACTTGCAGCTATATTATATGTATGAGCGGCTGTATACTAAGCTTAAGGATGAGTTCGACATCATGGCAGAGTTCCAGCGCAGCGGAGGATTTGGAACCACGCTGGATTGAGTATAGATCTTAATAACACCTCCGGAAAAATTTATATATAATAAAAGCTGCCCCTTACGGGCAGCTTCGTTTATGGGTGGATTTTGCGATTAATCTGGTTCTGACCTGGATTCAGGCCCGTGTCATTATGGGGCTTGTTCAGCTTACCTTTGCAGGTCCGGTTGACAGCCTTTTGAATTTTATCCGGGAGAAGAGCCTTGAACTTGTCAGCTTTGTCCTGGCTTAGTTTCCCTGACGCTACACTTTGATCTATCCGGGCTGAGATCGAGGTTTTCAGCTTAAGGACGTATTCGGCTTCACTCCAGCCTTTCTTTTCTTTGGTAATCTGGAGTAAGGATTTCCCTTGTTTTAGCTCTGCGATTACAGTTTCATATGGAACTCCCAGAAGGGTTGCTGTCTCACGAACCAAATGGCCGTAGAAATGGCCATGATGTTTCCCGGTCCTGCCGTCTGCATGACTGATCTCAGTACCTGGCGGCCGAACTGCATAGGGCTCACTAAGAGCAGATACCTTGCCTGAAAAGGCACCAAATGCGGCCCCTGCCGTGAGGAATACAGCTGCAAGTGTACGGACAAGCCGGAATAATCTTTGTTGTTGCATAGATCTTCCACCTTTTCATGTTGGAGTATGGGGAGCTGTTACAAGTGGGACATTACTAAGTGTGGACCAAAATACATAGTTCATAAACCAAGCAAGCTTAATATTAGATAAAATTTTGGGGTAATGATTGGTTAAGGCGTATATAGAACAGGAGGGATAGCCTTGACGTTTGGAGCAAGGATGCTAAAGACCGGTATCGCGGTAACTTTGGCTTTATATTTAAGCGTATGGCTGAATTTCTCCTCACCTGTTATTGCCGCAGTGGCCGCTATTTTTGCAATGCAGCCCTCCATTTACAGGTCCTGGAGATATTTAATTGATCAGATTCAGACCAATACACTGGGAGCTATCCTGGCGCTTCTGGCAGGCAGCGTATTCTCCAAAGAGCCGATAGCGGTGGGACTTGTATGTATTCTCGTTATTATGATCTGTCTTAAGTTAAATATGGGAGATACCATTGGGATTACGCTGGTCACCGTGGTTGCCGTTATGGAAGCATCTGGGCAATGGCAGTTCGCGCTTAACCGGTTCTTACTCAGTCTTATCGGAATTGTCTCTGCCTTCGTGATCAATATGGCGGTATTTCCCCCTAAGCCTCGTGTGCAGTTTGTTAGTCAGATCAGGCAGACCTTTAACCAGTTGTCTCTGCTGCTAAGAACCGTGATCTCCGATGAGATCAAAGAGACGGTATTCCGTAAGGAAAAACGGGAGCTGGAAGACTCTATTAATTCACTAACGGATAAATTCAAGCTGATGGAAGAAGACTTGAAGAAGCTGAAGACACCCAAGTTTAGTGAAAGCCGAAAGCTCGTTGTCTATAAGCAAATGCTGAATACACTTCGTAAAGGGTATGAAGTTCTGGATGCGGTGGAACAGCATTACTTTCAGGCTGTGCGGCCTGAGTCGATCAATCAGGAGTTCGATGCCCATCTGGAGAAGTTAATCCGGTTCCATGAGCATATTCTGCTCAAGTTCGATGATAAGCTCAAACCGAATTTCCTGGAAGCAGAGATGCTCGAACAGGAAAATGATGATTTTCTTAGACGGATGCTGGATCACTATGCGGAGAAAAGAGTGGGAGTGCTCAGGCTGTCCATTGTCTCGGCAGAGATGTATGATTACGGCCATCAACTGGAGCGGTTGAACCGTCTATCGGATCATACCACTCCGAAGCCTGATGAGGGTTGAACGCTTCTGAAGAATGACACAAAAAGTCCCGCCAGCTTGGCGGGACTTTATTATACGGCGCATTCCGATCAGGCGCCATTGATTTGCAGAATGAATGCTGTTAAAATAAAACTTAGACTCTAAAATGTACATTTTTAAAAAATACTCCTGTACCGATTTTATCACACGTAATTGGGTTTGTCAATAGGCGTGAATGACACAGGAAAAGGGGCGAACGAACATTGAGTATAACTGATCAGGACTGGAAAGAAGAACAGACACGGGTAAGTGACGTTACTGATCTCATAGGTAGACGCATCAAACGGTTGGAACAGGAAGTGGGCAGCGTACGTGGGGACGTTGTTGAAATGAGAAAGGACTTCTGGGATGAAGTTACGATCAACTTCAGCGAGTCTGATGACGTAGGTGAGACGTCCACAAGCCTTCGCCAGCAGTCCGAAATTCTGTCCGACCGAGAGCGGAGTCATCTTCATGCCTATGCTGCCCTGGGCAAAATGAAACGTCTATTTCAGTCTCCATATTTCGGACGGATTGATTTCGCAGAAGAGGGGGAGCGGCCCGAACCCATCTATCTCGGAATTGCTTCTCTTCTTGATGAGGGGGATGAGCAGTTCCTGGTCTATGACTGGCGGGCCCCGATCTCGAATTTGTATTACGACAGCACCCCCGGCCCTGCGTCCTATCAGACTCCATCCGGCCAAATAGATGGGACCATTGAGCTCAAGAGACAGTATGTCATTCGTGACGGTGAGATCAAATTAATGTTCGATACAGGCGTGACTATTGGGGATGAACTGCTGCAGCAGGTGCTCAGCCGCTCTTCTGATGCGCAAATGAAAAGTATTGTGGCTACGATTCAGAAGGAGCAGAACCGGATTATCCGCAATGACCGGAGCCGCATGCTGATTGTCCAGGGTGCAGCCGGCAGCGGGAAGACTTCGGCAGCTCTTCAGCGCGTAGCGTACTTGCTCTATAAATACCGGGAGCACTTGAAGGCAGAGCAGGTGATTCTATTCTCCCCGAATCCCATGTTCAACAGCTATGTATCGACCGTTCTTCCTGAGCTGGGAGAAGAGAATATGCGGCAGACTACGTTTCAGGAGTATCTTGAACATCGGATCGGCCGGGAATTTCAGCTTGAGGATCCTTTTGAACAGCTGGAATATGTGCTCTCCCGTTACGATGAAGAGGGTTTTGAGGCACGCATAGAAGGCATTCGGTACAAATCCTCCCATCAATATTACAAAGCGATTAACAACTATAAGGATAAGCTTGAACAAGACCTGATGCGTTTCAAGCCACTGCGGTTCCAAGGGCAGGAGATTGTAGGGGCTTCGGCCATTCACAACCGCTTCTATGCCTTCGATCGATCCGTAAGGCTGGCTAACCGGTGTGAACTATTGAAGGAATGGCTCCTGAAGGAACTCGCGGCATTTGCCAAGAATGAACTGGATAAACCTTGGGTTGAAGAACAGATTCAGCTATTAGAGACCGAAGAATATCAAAGGGCCTATCAGCGGTTGCGCCGGAATAATCGCCGTAAGAGTGAATCGTTCAGCGACTATGAGGACGAGAAGATGATTCTTGCCAAAATGGTGGTCAGCAGCAGACTCAAGCCGCTGCGGAAGTGGGTAAAGGCTATGCGCTTCATCGATAACAAACAGCTGTATGCCCAATTGTTTGAACTGCCGGAGCTGATGCAGGAGCTGAATGAGGGGACTCTTCCGGAACACTGGTCTGAGATCAGCAGCTTCACTTTGAATAAGCTTAAGAAGACCGAGCTCGCTTACGAGGACGCGACCCCAATGCTGTATCTTAAGGAGCTTATTCTGGGGTTCCACTCCAACACTTCAATCCGTCATGTGTTTATTGATGAAGCTCAGGATTACTCGCCGTTCCAGCTATACTTCCTTAAACGCCTCTTTCCCAGAGCCAGAATGACGGCACTCGGTGATCTCAACCAGGCTATTTATGCTCATGCCTCGGTTCTTCAGCAGTCTTCCGTGCTGGCAGATCTCTACGGTGAAGAAGAGAGCGAGCAGATTGTTCTGACACGGAGTTACAGATCGACGAAGCAAATTGTTGAATTCACCAAAGGGATGATCCCTGGGGGAGAACGAATTCAGGCGTTTAACCGAAGCGGGGAGCTGCCTGAGGTTCATAAGGTTGCTGATAGGAATGAACTGCATCAGGCCGTGATCTCGGATATTGAAACGCTTCGTGCTGGGGGGTATGAGACGATTGCGGTTATTTGTAAGACAGCAGCTGAAAGCCTTGATGCGTACAACGTTCTTCAAGAAATCCCTTCTGTGAAGCTGATCAAGAAGACAACCTTGAATTTTGAGCGGGGCATCCATGTTATTCCGGCATATCTGGCCAAAGGTGTAGAATTTGATGCGGTTCTTATTTATGACGGGTCTGAGGCTGCCTATGCCCGTGAGACGGAGCGAAAGCTTTTCTACACTGCATGTACCCGGGCCATGCATTTGCTTCATATTTATTCGGTCGGAGAATTAAGTCCCTTCATTACTGGGGCGAGCCCGGACACCTATCTAAGCCTATCTTGAATTCATGGAGCAAGCGGAATATTCTCATCGCTTTTCAACCACAATAACAGGTATTCGGGCTTGCTCGTTATCTGAAAGGTGGTAAGTTAAGCATGGATAGCAAAAAAGGGGATCTTATTGCGCTTGCTTCCATTCCGTTAATAATGACCCTGGGTAATTCAATGCTCATTCCAATCCTTCCGGAGATTTCCCGGAAATTGAAGGTAAGCTCTTTCCAAGTAAGTATGTTAATTACGGTATATGCTATCGTAGCCATTATTCTCATTCCGATTGCAGGCTACTTATCGGACAGATTCGGACGGAAAGCAGTTATTATCCCGAGTCTGATTATCACGGGACTTGGAGGCTCATTATGTGGTGTCGCCCCCTGGCTCGGGCAAGGAATTTCTGTATATTGGATCATTCTGGCTGGACGGTTTCTGCAGGGGATTGGGGCAGCTGGAGCATTCCCAATTGTGATCCCCCTCGTGGGGGACATGTTCGAGAATGAAGAGGATGTCAGCAAGAGTCTGGGCTTGATCGAGACCTCCAACACGTTCGGCAAAGTGCTAAGCCCTATTCTCGGAGCTGCTTTGGGGACATGGTTATGGTACCTGCCTTTTCTGACCATTCCGGCACTCTGCCTGATCTCTCTGCTGCTTGTTATCTTCCTGGTCAAATCACCTAAGCGACAAGAGAAAGACCCTTCCCTTCGTTCCTTCCTTCGAGATGTGAAAGGCGTTCTTAAAGAGAAAGGTCGCTGGCTGTATGCCATCTTCGCCATTGGGGGGATTTGCATGTTTCTGTTGTTCGGGGTCTTGTTCTACCTGTCTGAGCAGCTTGAGACAAAGCATCATCTGAAGGGGGTAATGAAAGGGCTGGTGCTGGCAATTCCTTTGGCAGCTCTGTGCCTGGCATCATATATTACCGGCAAAAAAATTGGCAAAAATAAAGTACTGATGAAATGGGCAAGTGTAATCGGAATGGTACTATCCACAGGTTCCTTATTCGGTATCAGTATGTTCAATAATATTTATTTCGTGATTTCCTGTCTGATTATCTGCGGTGCTGGCGTAGGAATCGTTCTGCCTTGTACAGACACATTGATCACAGAAGGAATTGAGAAGGAGCAGCGCGGAACCATTACCTCTTTATACAGCAGTATGAGGTTCATTGGCGTCTCCTTGGGGCCCCCTGTCGTGTCCCTGCTCATCCGAACCACGCATATGACTACGTTCATCGTCATTGCGGTTGTATCTCTAATTGCGGTTATCCTTATACTCCTGGCGATCAGGCCCTCTGCGGAGCCAGAGGGGGAACCTCCTGTAAGGAGGCATGCCATCCACCAGCCGTAAGGGTTTCGGATAATGTTCAGCAAGAGCCTGCAGGTTGCAGGCTTCTTTTGATTTATGAAAGGGGTGCCAAGCCCTGTGCACATTTGGTATGATAGAGGCAAGCCAATACATACCGGGAGGAACAGCAAATGAATGGAAAACAAGCGGCAGGTTATCTGGCTGCCGAATGGGTTAAAGATGGCATGACTGTGGGGCTTGGAACCGGGTCTACTGCTTATTTTACAATTGAAAAGTTAGGGGAGAGAGTAGCTGGAGGCCTGAAGATCAGAGCGATAGCTACTTCAAAGGCTTCTGAGGAGCTTGCCCTTAAATATAACATTCCTTTATTGAATGCATCCGAGGTGGATAAGCTCGATATCGCTATTGATGGCGCTGATGAGCTTGATTCTGAGCTGAATCTGATTAAAGGCGGCGGTGCTGCGCTTCTTCGTGAGAAGCTTGTCGCTCTTCATAGTGATCAATTCATCGTAGTGGCCGATGGCAGCAAGGTCGTTGACCAGCTGGGGGCGTTCAAGCTGCCGATTGAAGTTGTGCCATTCTCTTTTGAATGGACGCTGCATACTCTTCGGGAGAGTTATCCAGTTCCTTTTGAGGTTCGGATGAGAGACCAGGAAATTGTTGTGACGGATAATGGAAATTATATTATTGACGCGTCATTTGGCCGGATAGAGTCCCCTCAGCAGCTGGCAGAGGAATTGAAGCAGATAACCGGGGTTGTCGACCACGGACTGTTCATTGGGATTGCAACCAAGGCGGTTGTCGGTTATGAAGATGGTCGTACTGAGGTTATTGAAGGGAACTAAGTAAGTATGATGAGAGAACAACCTCCAACGGGGGTTGTTTCTTATTTTAATGGATTGTGTACCCCTAAAACCCAGCGGGCAAATGGGAAAGGTGTGATATTATACTATGGTACTCGAAAAAAAACAAGTGTAAAAAATGGAAAACTATTGCAAATGGGTCTAGAATATAGTATTTTGAAATAGGGAATCCATTCATATGAGAGGAGGTTGGAAAAATGGATAAAATGTGCATGCAAATGATGATGAACATGTGTATGGAAGATATGATGTCTAAGATGAACAGCATGAAGATGATGATGGAATGCTGCTCGAATATGGACATGATGGACATGGGTATGGATATGGACATGATGATGAAGAAAATGCAAGACTGCGATGAAATGATGACTATGATGATGAAGATGATGCGTGAGATGAAACAAACATCCATGTAATATTCGGAGAAGAGCTTACATTTCAGAATGAAGCTTACTGGTATCATATGTGAATGAATCATGCAATTCAATTCAATAGCTGCAATGTTCACGGCAATCCCCAAAATTGCCATGAGCCATTTCATCGAGGCTGAGCAGTCCACTGCATGCCTCTTTTTTGATTTCCTATATCCTATACCGAATGAGATTTAATTTGTTGTGATATTGCAACGCGCTCCAGCTTCAGTGCCCACATCTGTTCAAGCAGCATTTGCTTACGGGCTTCATCCTTGCTTTGGCGGATCTGTACAAAGAGATCCATCATGCGGGCATTTACTTGATCAAACTGCCTCCACAATTGCTCTTCGAAATCCTTTTGTAACTCTTCCTCGCCTGTGTTGTATAAGGTCTCCAAGGTGTGTAAAATATCTGCAGCCCATTCTAGGTCACCAATTAGCTTCGCATAATTTAGAAGATCCAGATAGTCATCAATTTGCTCGGAGAGCTTAACTGTTGAAGCTTGAATCATCATTACCATCACCTTCAATTTTGTATATACCAAGTATTATACTTGGAATATAATGAATTGCAATATGTTTATTTTAAGATCAGAAATTTGTTGGCTGGATTATCGAGCTTGTTGTTATTCTTGCTAATAGAGTAAACTTACAAGTGAAGTTGTGTTTATTGTACATAGAGGGGGCTAATTGCGTGTTAGTGAATGTTAAAGACCAAGTGGAAAGTCCCGAAATAACCCAACTGCTCGAATATGCGGTTTATACGGATGAGGATGCGCTTGCTAAGGCGGTAAGCCACTATAGGGCAGAAGAAGGAGCTGAATTATACGCTCTTAAGCATGAAGGGGAGCTGATCGGACTTATCGGTTATGTGGTTGACGACCATAACGCTCTGAACATTACCCATCTGGCTATTGCTCCTGAGCACAGGAATCAGGGCTACGGGCGGGCTATCGTCCTCGAGGCTCTATATGAAGTGAAGCCGGATCGCATTATTGCGGAGACGGATGAAGACGCTGTTGATTTTTACAGGAATATTGGATTTGTCGTATTGAGTATCGGCCGGCTTCCGAACGGAATCGAACGCTTTCGCTGTGTTTATGAAGTAGAAATGCCGGAGGAATAGATGCAACTATGAGATAGGGCTCACTCTCATTCGCACTGCGAATTGGGGGAGGGCTATTTTTGTGCCCTCAAACCGCATATTTACGGCTTTAATCCCATAACATGGAGGGGAATTCAAAGGTCAAGTTGACATTCTCATATCCGGGATTTATAGTTCTATTATCGAACTATTTGATACTTGAATCATTAAACAGAAAGAGGGGAGAGAATTGGGGCAGCAGTCCAAAGAGCTGATCGATCGCTATGTCACTGCTTCGGCTACCGTAACCAAGCGGCTCAGTAGTGAAATTGCCAAGGTCGTTCAAGATGAGATGACCATTGATCAGTATCAGATTATGTACTATATCAAGACACAGCAAGAGTGTACCTCTACGGAGCTTGCGGATGCTTTTTGTGTGGGTAAGAGCTCGATTACAGCAATCATTACCCGGCTCGTTGATCGTGGGTTGATTGAGAGGACCCGGGATGAGGGAGATCGCAGGCTCGTATATCTGTCACTTACGGATCTTGGCCATGAGATTTCAGGCAAGGCAGATGAGAAAGTACAGGAAGTGGTATCCAGATACCTCACCCATTTTAATCAGGAAGAAATTGAGTCTTTCATCACTAATTTTGAGAAACTCGCTAGTCTGTTCGAAGAAGGGAGTAAGGAATAAATGAGATTTATATTAAAAGCCAGATGGTGGGTTATCCTACTGTGGATTGCCGCTGCCGTCAGCTTAATGCTCACTGCCCCTTCCATGGCGGATCTGGTCCGCCAGAAAGGCAACTTGTCTGTGCCTTCAGGGTACTCATCCTCCGAGGCATCTGCCATAATGAAGGAAATTACCGCGATGAAGGGCGGAGGGAAAGAGACGCAGATTGCGCTCGTCTTTCATGAAGACAATCCTTTAAGTCAGGCTGCCAAGGATTCCGTCAAGGGCGGCATACAGAAATTGAATGATGCCAAAGCGAAAATTGGGATTGTTACTATAACAGACCCTTTTTCAACTCCGGATGCAGCCGATAAAATGATCTCCAAGGATGGCAAGACGATCCTTACGGCCCTCTCTGTTGAAACGGACGGACGTCAGCTCAAGGATATTGAGAAGGATATCCGCAGTACGCTGGATTCCGTAAATGTTAAGCACTATCTGACGGGTCAAGAGCAGATTAACGAAGATACGATTGCAAGTTCGGAGAGCGGGCTTAAGAAATCAGAGTATATTACCGTCGTCTTCATTCTTCTGATCTTGTTCATAAGCTTCCGTTCGTTTGTGGCTCCGTTTATTCCGCTGCTGACAGTCGGAATCAGCTATGTGGTGTCACAGTCGGTGGTTGCCTTCTTGGTGGATTCCTATGATTTCCCGTTATCGACGTTTACACAGATCTTCATGGTCGCAATTATGTTCGGGATTGGGACGGATTATTGTATTCTGCTAATCAGCCGGTTTAAGGAAGAGCTTCAGCATACGGATGATAAATGGGAAGCCATCATAGCTACATACCGTACTGCAGGGAAAACGGTGTTCTTCTCAGGTCTTGCCGTACTTGTTGGTTTTGCAGCAATTGGTTTGTCGAAATTTATTCTTTACAAATCAGCCGTAGCCGTAGCGGTAGGGGTTGCTGTTATGATGCTTGCCCTCCTTACAGTGGTGCCGTTCTTTATGGCGGTTTTGGGTACCAAGATTTTTTGGCCAGCAAAAGGCTCGCTTGAGCACAAGGAGAACAAATTCTGGGGAGCTTTTGGTTCTTTCTCTCTTAAGCGTCCTTGGGCGGCGATCCTGCTAGTAGCTATATTCACCGTACCTTTCCTGCTCACATACAGCGGTAAGGTATCTTTTAACAGCATGGAGGAAATTGGAAGTAACTACGAATCAGTCAAAGCTTTTAACATCATTTCTGATAGTTTTGAGCCGGGTGAATCCCTGCCTACTTCAATTGTGATTAAGAATAATGAACGTATGGACTCTGCAGAGTATATGGCTCTGGCTGAGAAGATTAGCCGGGAGGTTAAGTCGGTTGACGGGGTTGCAAGTGTGCGCGGATTAAGCCGTCCAACCGGTGATGAAGTGAAGGATTTCAAGCTGACTGAGCAAGTGAAAACAGTCGGTGAGGGGCTTGGTAAAGGAAACGAAGGGTTGAATACGATCCAAGATGGTCTTACTAAAGCGAGTAATTCGTTAAGTGAGAATGAGCCGAAGCTTAAACAAGCCGCCGATAGCACAGGTAAGCTTGCTGAAGGCACGGCGAAGCTTAAAGACGGAATCTCCCAGCTGAGTAACGGTTTATCTGCTATCGAGAAGGGAATACGAAGCGGTTCTTCTGGCGCTGGACAGCTTAAGCAGGGGCTGCAGCAGGCCAAGAAAAGTGCCCAGCAGCTCGCCGCTGCCCAGCAGCAGCTTCTAAAGTCTTATCAGCAAATTGGCCAGGGGCTTGGCTCAATTAGTGGAGGGCTCTCAGGTGTTAACGAACAATTAAACGGGGCTGCACAAGGGCTTAACGGCCTTAACGGGAAATTTAGCAGCTTGGAGAGCAAATATCCAGAGCTTACGAAAGACCCGGATTATTTGACCATTCGCGGTACGGTTACAGAGACAGGTAAGGGCATGACTCAGATGGCCGCAGGGCTCAAGCAGCTGCAAACGGCTCTTGATCAAGCCACAGGCGGCTTGAAGCAAGCGAATGAGGGCTTTGCCAAAGTGGCTGGGGGTCAGGCTGCACTTGCCGGCGGATTTGATCAACTGATTAATGGGATTTCCCAGCTTGAATCCGGTCTGAATCAAGCGGCTTCAGGTCAAGGTCAGATTATTGGTAAAATCCCCTCTGTAGTTAGCGGGCTCTCTCAAATTGAGAACGGCCAGAAGCAGGTACAAAGCGGATTCACACAATTCTCGGGACAGATTTCCAAGCTTACGGACGGACTTAGTCAAAGTGCGAATGGGATTGCCAAAGTATCCGGCGGGATTGATACAGCGAAGGACTATCTGAATCAAGTCGGGGGCGCAGATAACGGGCTTAGCGGCTTCTATGTTCCAGATGAGGCCTTGAACAACAAGGATATCACTCAATTGTTCGATACCTACCTGTCTCCAGATCGCAAGATTACGACCTTGGATGTTGTCTTCTCTGAGAATCCATATGGTACAAAAGCGATCAATCAGGTTGATCAGGTAAAGGCCGCTGTGGATCGTGCGATTCAGGGCACGAAGCTAGCCAAGGCCGAGATCGGCTTCGGTGGGGTATCGAGTACATTTAACGATTTGAGATCCATCTCTAATGAAGACTACACGCGTACAGTAATATTAATGCTGGCGGGTATATTCATTATTCTGGTTCTCCTGCTTCGCTCGATAATTATGCCGATCTATCTAATTGCTTCACTGGTATTAACGTTCTATACTTCTCTGGGAGTTACAGAACTTATCTTCGTGAAGATCCTGGGCATGTCCGGCATCAGCTGGGCAACTCCATTCTTTGGTTTCGTTATTCTGGTGGCGCTGGGTATAGATTATAGTATCTTCCTGATGGACCGGTTCAATGAGAATAAAGCGTGGAATGTTGGAGATGCCATTCTTCATGCCATGAAAAATATGGGGACTGTCATTCTGTCCGCTGCTGTCATTCTGGGCGGAACTTTTGCCTCCATGTTCCCTTCAGGGGTCATGTCTATGATGCAAATTGCTACCGTGGTGTTGACCGGTCTTGCCCTGTATTCCTTGGTCATTCTTCCGTTCTTTATTCCGGTTATGGTGAAGATGTTCGGAAGTGCCAACTGGTGGCCTCTTTCCAGCAGGGAAGAAGCGGGCAGTGTTAATTCATCAAAGGTTGAAAATATTAGTTAAAATAAGTAGCACCAAAAAAACCACCGTCCTTTAAAAAAGGACGGTGGTTTTTTTGGTGTGTACTACGGGAATTAGAGATCGTGAGTTTCTTACATAATCCATATAACATGGCAAACTGAAATCACATGGTCAACTTGTATGTCATATTTTCTTAGGCTTAGCCTTTTTCAGATAGTCAGAAGTAGTACTTTTGACACTTATATGTAAGGTTATATTACACAAACAATGAGATTTAGCACAAAATTCATCTTTTTTTCATAAATTGATGTCATGTATGTTGACATTATTGTAAAAGGTGATGTATATTTTCTGTAACAAATATTTCACGGATACAAATTAACGTCTGTAGGTGTTGGATCTATTGCTTCCTCTAATTGAAAGGAGTTTTGCTCATGCATACCCCAGCGCGGAAGAGATTGGTTATGATCGGCAACGGAATGGCCGGTATTAGGTTTTTGGAGCACTTATTGAAGTTATCACCGGATACTTATGAAATAACAATATTTGGTGCTGAGCCGCACCCTAACTATAACCGGATTATGTTATCCACTGTCTTGGCAGGTGGAACAGATATAAGTGAAATTGTGCTGAATGATTGGAGCTGGTATGAAGACAACGGGATCAAGCTTTATGCGGGTCACCTGGTTCAGCATATTGATATCAAATCTCGAAGAGTGATCTCCAATCAGGGGATTGTTGCAGATTATGATGTGCTTGTCTTGGCGACAGGCTCCTCCCCGTATATGCTTCCAATCCCAGGTGCCGCTAAGGAAGGGGTTATCGGATTTCGGGACATCAAAGATTGCGAGACGATGTTTGATGTCTCACGCAAATATAAGAAAGCGGCTGTTATTGGCGGAGGACTGCTAGGTCTGGAAGCAGCCAGAGGACTACTGAATCTGGGGATGGATGTGACGGTTATTCATATCCATGGAGAGCTTATGGACCGGCAGCTGGATTCTCCGGCTTCGCGGATGCTGAAGAGGGAACTCCAGAATCAGGGTATGAAGTTCCTGATGAACAAGCAGACCGAGTATATCGGGGGACGCAAGCGGGTTACCCATCTTACTTTCACAGACGATACTCTGCTTGAAACCGATCTAGTGGTGATGGCTGTGGGTATTAGACCGAATATGGGTCTGGCTAAGGATGCGGGTATCCCTGTAGGACGCGGCATTCTGGTCAATGACTATATGTCCACACAGGTAGAAGGGATCTACGCGGTCGGAGAATGTGCGGAGCATCGGGGGATCTCGTACGGTCTGGTAGCACCTTTATATGAACAAGGGGCTGTGCTTGCCAAGCATTTGGCCGGTGTGCCAACCGAGGGGTATCACGGTTCTATGACTTCGACGAAGTTAAAAGTATCCGGCGTCAACGTTTTCTCAGCAGGAGAATTTAAGGGCTCAGATGATACAAGATCCATGTGTTACCAGGATGAAGTGGAAGGAATCTACAAAAAGATCGTGCTAAGAGGGGACCGGCTGGTTGGCTCCGTATTATTCGGGGATACCGGGGATGGCCCGATGCTCTTCTCTCTAATGAAGAGTGGAGAATCTGTTGCAGGGCGGGAGAAAGAATTACTGCTTGGGTACGCTCCTGGTAACAATCAGGCAGATCCCGCTCAGCGGCTGGCTGCAATGCCTGATGATGAGATTGTATGTGGATGCAACGGAGTGTCAAAAGCTGCGATCGCTGATGCTATTACGAATAAAGGATGTACATCGATTGGAGCTATTAAAGCCTGTACGAAGGCAACCGGGTCATGTGGAGGCTGCAAGCCTGTTGTAGAAGGGCTTCTCACTCTTTATGCCGGTGAACAAGCTTCCGTTAATGTTAAGGAAGGCATCTGCGGGTGCACGACGCTGGGACGCGACGAGATTACTGAGGCGATGAAGTCCATGGGACTTAAGAGTGTGAAGGAGACGATGAACGTTCTGGGCTGGGGAGAGCCGGAAGGCTGCTCCAAGTGCAGACCTGCTCTTAACTACTATTTGGGTATGTTGTGGCCGGATTCTTACGAAGATGAGCGGGAATCCCGGATTACGAACGAGCGTTACCACGCGAATATACAGAAAGACGGTACTTATTCTGTCGTACCCCGGATTTATGGCGGCGTAACTTCACCGTCTGAACTGAAAAAAATCGCTGAGGTGGCGGAGCGTTATGAGGTGCCTTTGGTTAAATTTACTGGGGGTCAGCGCCTGGATCTGCTTGGCGTGAAGAAAGAGGATCTCCCAGGTATGTGGGAGGACCTGGATATGGCCTCCGGGTACGCGTACGGGAAGACGCTTCGGACAGTCAAGACTTGTGTGGGTAATACCTTCTGCAGGTTCGGTACACAGGATGCGATGGCCATGGGGGTTAGGCTCGAGAAAGCCTATGAGAGAATAAGCACGCCTTCCAAGTTCAAGATGGCTGTATCTGGATGCCCAAGGAACTGTGCTGAAGCTACCATTAAAGATTTCGGAGTCGTGGCGATAGACGGGGGCTGGGAGCTTCATGTCGGAGGCAACGGGGGAGTGAAAGTACGGGCAACCGATCTGCTCTGTACGGTACGTACTGAAGATGAAGTCATGGAATGGTCAGGTGCTTTCCTCCAGTATTATAGAGAGAATGCTTCCTGGAATGAGCGGACGGCACATTGGGTAGAAAGAGTAGGTCTCTCCTCAATCAAAGAGGCGCTGGAGAAGCCGGAGGATCGGCAAGCGTTACTGGAACGTCTCGATATTGCGATTGCGCAGACCCGCGACCCTTGGAAGGAAATTATCAATAACCAAGAACTGCGCAAAAACTTTGAGCCGCTTGCAGTAACGAGTGTGATTCATCAGGGGGAGGGGTAGACAATGAGCAAACATTTAGTTGGACAGGTGAACGAAATTGACGTGAAAGGGTCTCGAAAAATCAGATTTGAGGAGACCGAGATTGCCGTGTTCAAGCTTTCTGACGGTGAAGTTGTAGCTGTTGAGAATCGCTGTCCCCACAAGGGTGGGTTGCTCTCTGAAGGAATGGTATGCGGCCATGCTGTTCATTGCCCGCTGCATGACTGGAAGATTGACCTGAAGACTGGCCTGGTCCAGGAACCGGATGATGGTTCCGTCAATACATTTAAGGTCGAAGTGAATCACAGCGGGGAAGTATTTCTTGAGATTTGAGGATAGGGGGATGGGCTTCGACGGAACGGCATGTGCCTTGTTAGCGGAGACCCGGCTTCTCCTCCAAGATTCATATAAGAGAACCAGCCATCAGCAAGCAGATTAGTCTGCCTGCTGATGGCTGGTTTTCTTTGTATTAAGGTATAGGTGTATAATATTGGAAGGTTATAATTTTTGCCGCTTGAACCAGCTTCTTAATGCCCATCTGCGTTCGTGACGCTTCTTGTACTTAGGCAGTGAACGGTAAATACTGATGGACTCAGTATAGGCTTTACGCGCCTCATCTTTCCGGTTCAGGGATTGATATACATTGCCGAGTAAATAATAGGC
>RCUH01000385.1_pt1 | contig 48757 bp, 51 predicted proteins | sample 2166191 | NCBI WGS metagenome assembly RCUH01 (sample SAMN09932848, study PRJNA488358) | compost metagenome | feature: garden; material: soil; isolation source: compost soil in an enriched community after 214 h of incubation | place: Germany: Experimental Botanical Garden Goettingen | collected... | reverse complement strand
ATGCGCATCGCCCTCGTCTCCGACATCCACGGAAACCTCCCCGCACTGAAAGCCGTCGTCGAGGACATCGCACGCCGCAACGTGGATGCCACCGTCAACCTCGGCGACAGCCTCTCAGGCCCGCTGATGCCGCTGGAGACTGCGCAGTTCCTGATGGCGCAGGACTGGGTCCAGCTCGCCGGCAACCACGAACGGCAACTGCTCACGTTGCCGACCTCCGGCCAGCGCGGCGAGTCCGACGCCTTCGCACACGCCCGACTCGGCGAGGCAGAGTTCGCATGGATCGCCTCGCTCACGCCGCGCCTGCGCTTGAGCCCCGAGGTGCTGCTGTGCCACGGCACGCCCGACAGCGACCTCACCTACTTCCTCGAAACGGTCGAGCCCACGCAACTGCGCATGGCCACTGCGGCAGAGATCGATGCGCGTCTCGGCACTGTGGAAGCCGGCACGGAACTGGTCGCCTGCGGCCACACGCACCTGCCGCGCGTGATGCACGCATCCAATGGCATCTTGATCGTCAACCCGGGCAGCGTCGGCCTGCAGGCCTATGGCGACGAGCATCCGTACCCGCACCACGTGGAGACCGGCTCACCCGATGCGCGCTACGCGCTGGTCGAACGGCACGACCACGGGCAGTGGACCTGCACGCTGGTCACCGTGCCCTACGACCACGCGGCCATGGCGGCACTGGCTGCTGCCAATGGGCGTGCGGACTGGGCCCACGCACTGGCCACCGGGCGCATGCCCTAGCGCCAGATCAATCGCCGAAAGCGATGTCCGCGCTGTCGACCGCGCGGATCGGCACGCCGAAGCTCGTGATGTCCGACAGCGTCGCGTTGTGGTGCGCGCGGATGAAGGCGCCCTTGGCATGCGGCTTGTCGTGCGAGGTGTGGGCGTCGGCCGCCAGCACCACCTCGTAGCCCAGCGCGGCGGCGCGGCGCACGGTGGTGTCCACGCAGAACTCCGACGAATAGCCGCAGACCACCACGCGCCGCACGCCCTGCCCCGACAGCCAGGCCTCGAGCGGCGTGCGCAGGAACGAGTCGGGCGTGGTCTTGCGCAGGCGCGCGTCCGCCGGTGTCACCTGCAAGGCATCGGCCAGCTGCCAGCGCTCGGAATCGAATTCCAGGTCGATGGCGTTCTCGTGCTGGACGAAGGCCACCGGCACGCCGGCCGCGCGGGCCCGTGCCGTGAGCGCGTTGATGCGCCCGATGACCGCTTCGGCCTCGTACGGCCGGGGCGGATCGTCGCAAAGGCCGCGCTGCATGTCGATGACGAGGATGGCAGTTTTCATGGCGATGAAGGGCTGAAGCCGTGGATCGCCGCAGTATGCCGCCGGCCCGCGGATTGCCCCCGCCCGCCGAATGTTTCTGTCGCTGAAACCATTGAAAAGCCAACTCCCGCTAGTCTCGCGCCTCAAGACCAACACACACGCAGAGGGCTTTCCCATGGCTGACGAATCGGATTCGCAAGGCGCTTATTTACCCCGGCTGCTGCGCCGCAGCGCGGTGCTCGCCACGGCGGGCTGCGCGTTCGTGGCCGGCTGCAGCAGCGCCGGCGGCGGGGAAACGCGCTACGACAACTCGCCGCAGTTCAAGGGCGGCGTGTTCCAGAACATGCCCAACCCCGAGCTGCAGCCCGCCGCCAGCACCTGGCGCATCTGGTCGCGCTTCATCGTCGGCAGCAAGGTCGACACCGTGCCGGTCGACCCCATTCCGGTGCGCGCCCTGACGCCCCAGGCGCTCGACGCGCTCGCGGCCGACGCCAACCATGTGGTGCGCCTGGGCCACTCGTCGCACCTGCTGAAGCTCAAGGGCAAGTACTGGCTCATCGACCCCGTGTTCAGCGAACGCGTCTCGCCCTTCACCTGGGTCGGGCCGAAGCGCTTTCACAAGCCGCCGATCCAGCTGGAGCAGCTGCCGCCGATCGAGGCCGTGATCCTCTCGCACGACCACTACGACCACCTCGACGTCGCCACCATCGAGTACCTCGCCACGCGCGTGCAGCGCTACTTCGTGCCGCTGGGCGTGCGCGCCCGGCTCGTCGAGATGGGCGTGCCCGCCGAGCGCGTGACCGAGCTCGACTGGTGGCAAGGCGGCGAGCATGCGGGCGTGAAGCTCACGGCCACGCCCGCGCAGCACTTCTCGGGCCGCGCGGTCACGCTGACCGACCGCGACCGCACGCTGTGGGCCTCGTGGGTGGTGCAAAGCGGCGACCAGCGCATCTTCTACAGCGGCGACTCGGGCTACTTCCCGGGCTTCAAGCAGATCGGCGAACGCTTCGGCGGCTTCGACCTGGCGCTGATGGAAAACGGCGCCTACGACGCCTACTGGCCCGGCGTGCACATGACGCCCGAGCAGAGCGTGCAGGCCTTCGAAGACCTGCGCGGCAAGGTGCTCTATTCGGTGCACAACAGCACCTTCGACCTGGCCTTCCACACCTGGCACGACCCGCTGGACCGCATCGCCGACCTGGCGCAGGCGAAGAAGATCGACCTGGCCACGCCGGTGATCGGCGAAGTGCTCACGGTGGGCCAGGCGCGCACCAACGTGCGTTGGTGGGCCGGGCTGAAGTAAGGAGCGCACCGTCCACGCGGCGGTGTGTATTTCAAATGTTGCTCGCCACTTTTGGAAGGTTTACAGACAGTTAACCAGCGGCCGGTTCAATCGCCGTGTCGCCGCGACGAATCCCTCACCGGACGCCGATCGCGGACGACACCGTCATCTGCAAGGCAGCAGCCACAGGGAGCAAGGTGATCACAAGAAGAACCGGCAAGAAAGGAGGCGGCATCCCCGCCATCTCGACGCGCGCCCCGAGGCGTCGCCTGGCGCGCATCGCCAGGGGTTTCGCCACGGGGCGCGTGCTGGCATCGATCGCAGGCGCACGGGCCGTCGCACCCTCGATGCGCCGCACATCGGCCTGATCGTCAGCGACCCGGGCAACCTCTTCTTCCTCCAGGTCTGACACTGCCGCCGCCCACGCTGCCGACCCGCGACAACATCGGCACCGACCGGGGCCGGCAGGTCCGTCCATTCACCCACGCTTGCCCCCGCAGATCGCGGATGCGAGGCGGTGCGGAACATGTCATCATCCCCACCCCTTCACCGGCCCCCTCTCGCAACGAGGCCCTCGCACCCATGCCCATGAAACGTCCCTGGCGCACCTGGCTGCTGGCCCTCCTCCTCGCCGTGGGCCCCGTGGGCAGCGCGCTCGCGACACATGCCAACCATGGCAAGGGCCCGCGCGTCGGCGTGCTCGTGAGCGACCTGCGCAACCCCTTCTTTGCCTACATCGCGCGCGCAGTGGAAAGCACGCTGGCCGCAGACAGTCGCAACGCGGCGCACATCACGGTCGTGTCGAGCGGGTTCGATCCGCAGCGGCAGGACGAGCAGCTCAAGGAAATGATCCGCCAGCGCGTGCAGCTGGTGATCGTGACGCCGGTCGATTCGACCACCCTGCACGCGCGCGTCACGGAGGCGCGCGCCGCCGGCATCAAGGTGGTGGCGGTCGATGCGCTCGTGCAAGGCGCGGACGCGGCCGTGGTGACCGACAGCCGCGCGGCCGGCAGGCTCTCTTGCGAACACCTGGTGCGCACGCTCGGCGGCAAAGGCGAAGTGGCGATCATCGACGGCCCGCCGAACACGGCCGCGGTGGGCCGCGTCAACGGCTGCCGCGAGGCATTGAACGCCGCACCCGGCGTGCGCGTCGTGTCGATGGCGCTCAATGGCGGCGCCACCAAGGACGGCGGCGTGGAACAGATGACGCGGCTGCTCGCGCGCCATCCGAAGCTGTCGGGCGTGTTCGCGATCAACGACCTGTGCGGCATCGGCGCGGAACTGGCGGCCCAGGTCGCGGGCCGGCGCGACATCGTCATCACGGCGATGGACGGTTCGCCGGAGGTGGCGCGGCGGCTGCAGGACCCCACCACCTTGATCGCAGGCAGCGCGACGCAGTCGCCCACGTTGATGGGCCAGCGGGCGGCCCAGATCGGGTTGAAGCTCCTGAAGGGCCAGCCCCCCCAGCAGCGCGTGCTGCTGTTGCCGTCGAAGCTCGTGACGCGCGAGAACGTCGACGGCTACGGGGGCTGGTGAGCCAGCCCCTCGGCCTGCCTGCCTACTTGCCTTCCTGCTCGCGCCGCTCGCGCGCGCGCCGCACCTGGCGCGTCTCGTTGGCCTGCGCGGCGGCGCGGTCTTTCGCGCGCCGCTTGCCCTGGCGCTTCTCGCGCATGCGGCGCCCCAGGATGTAGCTGCCGAAGCCCGTGACCACGGCGAGGATCACGCCGAGGATGCTGATGTCGATGCCGCCCAGCATCAGAGCACCCGCACGACGCTCGCCGGCGCGAACCCGAGGTCGGCCACCTTGCCCTTGCGCCCGCGGGTCCCCATCGCGTTGTTGAGCGAGCGGATCTCGAGCGTTTCTTCGCGCTCCTTGCCGCCGCGGGCGACGCCTTCGATCCGCACGCTGCGCGTGTAGGCCACCGCACCGGCCAGCGATTCCTTGGCCTCCAGGTCGATCAGCATCAGGCCGCGTCCGCCCTTGGGCAGGCTCTTGAGCTCGGCGATGTCGAAGGTCAGGATGCGCTTGCCGCTCGAGGCGCAGGCCACGTGCGTCGCGGCCGGCATCGGCTCGGCGCCGCTCGCGCCGCCCACCAGCGACGGCCGGCACAGCTGCTCGCCCTCGCCCACGTCGATGAAGGCCTTGCCGCCGCGCTGGCGCGACATCATGTTCTCGATGGTGGCCATGAAGCCGTAGCCGCCCGTGTTGGCCAGCAGCAGGCAGGCGCCCACCGGGCCCGCGAAGAAATGCGTGACGTGCGTGCCGGCATCGAGCTCGATGAGCGTGGTGACGGGCTGGCCGTCGCCGCGCGCGCCGGGCAGCGAGGCCACGGGCACGGTGTAGACGCGCACGCTCTTGTCCTTGGCGCTGCCGAAGACCAGCAGCGTGTCGACGCTGCGGCATTCGAAGGCGCCGTAGAGCGTGTCGCCCGACTTGAAGCTGTACTCGGGCGCGGTGCCGCCGTTGCCGGCGGCCTTCTCGCTGGCCCAGCCCTTCTGCGCGCGCACCCAGCCCTTCTGCGACACGATCACGGTGACGGGCTCGTCGACCACCTTCACCTCGGCCACGGCGCGCTTCTCGGCCTGGATGAGCGTGCGGCGCGGGTCTTCGAAGGTCTTGGCGTCGGCCTCGATTTCCTTCACCAGCAGGCGGCGCAGCGTGGCCGGGCTGGAGAGGATGTCTTCGAGCTTCTTCTGCTCGTCGCGCAGGCCGGCCAGCTCCTGCTCGATCTTGATGGCCTCGAGCCGCGCGAGTTGGCGCAGCCGGATTTCAAGGATGTCCTCGGCCTGGCGTTCGCTGAGGTTGAAGCGCGCGATGAGCGCCGCCTTCGGGTCTTCCGCCGCGCGGATGATGGCGATCACCTCGTCGATGTTCAGCAGCACCAGCTGCCGGCCTTCGAGGATGTGGATGCGGTCCTGCACCTTGTCCAGGCGATGGCGCGAGCGCCGCTCGACGGTGATCTCGCGGAACGCGATCCACTCGTTGAGCATCTGGCGCAGCGACTTCTGCGTGGGCTTGCCGTCGATGCCGACCATCGTGAGGTTGATCGACGACGAGGTCTCGAGCGAGGTCTGCGCCAGCAGCGTGGTCACGAACTCGTCCTGGCTGATGCGCGAGGTCTTGGGCTCGAACACCAGGCGCACGGCGGCGTCCTTGCTCGACTCGTCGCGCACCACGTCGAGCACCGACAGCATCGCGGCCTTGAGCTGGGTCTGGTCGGCGGACAGCGCCTTCTTGCCGGCCTTGACCTTCGGGTTGGTGATTTCCTCGATTTCTTCGAGCACCTTCTGCGTGCTCACGCCCGGCGGCAGTTCGTTGACCACGAGCTGCCACTGGCCGCGCGCGAGGTCTTCGATCTTCCAGCGCGCGCGCACCTTGAGCGAGCCGCGGCCGGTGCGGTAGGCGTCGGCGATGTCGCTCGCGCTGCTGATGATCTGCGCGCCGCCCGGGTAGTCGGGGCCGGGCACGAGGGCGAAGAGTTCTTCTTCGCTGAGCTTGCCGTTGGACTTGATCAGCGCCACGCAGGCGTCGGCGATCTCGCGCAGGTTGTGGCTCGGGATCTCGGTGGCCAGGCCCACGGCGATGCCGCTGGCGCCGTTGAGCAGCGTGAACGGCAGCCGCGCGGGCAGCAGGCGCGGCTCTTCGGTGCTGCCGTCGTAGTTGGGAATGAAGTCGACCGTGCCTTCGTCGATCTCGTCGAGCAGCAGGCTGGTGATGCGCGCCAGGCGCGCTTCGGTGTAGCGCATGGCCGCGGCGCCGTCGCCGTCGCGGCTGCCGAAGTTGCCCTGGCCGTCGACCAGCGGATAGCGCTGCGAGAAGTCTTGCGCCATGCGCACCAGCGCGTCGTACGCGGCCTGGTCGCTGTGCGGGTGGAAGCGGCCGAGCACGTCGCCGACGACGCGCGCGCTCTTCACGGGCTTGGCGCCCACGGTGCCGTTGGTGCCGCCGAAGCCCAGGCCCATGCGCGACATCGAGTACAGGATGCGCCGCTGCACCGGCTTCTGGCCGTCGGACACATCGGGCAGCGCGCGGCCCTTGACCACGCTCAGGGCGTATTCGAGGTAGGCGGTCTGCGCGTAGTCGGCCAGCGTGAGGGTGGTGTCGCCGTCGGTGGGGCCTGCAAGGTCGAGCGGAGGTTGAGAGTCGTCCATGAAGAAGAGAGAAAGAAAAACAGTGACGGGCGGCGTGCGTTCGCGCTCAGCCCAAAATGAAAGTGGGGTGCATGGCGGCCTGCGGGATCACGACAGCGGCGACGGCGGCGAAGCGTCGCCCGGCTCCGCCGCGCTGGTCGGCACGTCGGACGGCTCGGGAATATCGGGCATGGTCGGCACGTTGCGCGGCGACTCGGACGGCATGTTGCCGCGCCCGATCGCGCCGCCCTTGGGCACCGACATTTCCATGCGGATGCGCCCCGGCGTCCTGCCGCCGCTGCTGCCGCTTCCGCTGCGCAGGTTGCCGCCCACGGTCACGGCCGAGGGCTTGAGGTACGCATACAGCTGCAGCACGGTCTGCACGTAGTTCTGCGTTTCCTTGTAGTTCGGGATCTTGTTGCCCGCGCGCTGCACCGCGCCCTCGCCCGCGTTGTAGGCGGCCAGCGCGAGCTCGATCTGGCCCGGGAACATCGCGATCAGGTCGCGCAGGTAGCGCGAGCCGGCGGCGATGTTGATGTGCGGGTCGAACAGCTTCTTCTCGATCGTGCCGCGCTTGTCCGTCGCCACGCCGTAGCGCTGCGCGGTGGCCGGCATGAGCTGCATGAGCCCCATCGCGCCCTTGGGCGAGACAGCCTTGGCATCGAAGCCCGACTCGGTGGCGACCAGCGCCTGCAGCAGCTCGTAGTCGATGGCGTGCTTGCTCGACGCATCGCGCAGCGCCGCCTTGGCGGTCTTGTAGCCGGGCGAGGCCTCGAACATGGCGAGCAGGTTCTGCGACGCCGGCGACACCTTGCCGTCGAGCCGGCGGTTGATGCTGCCGCGGCCCATCGGCGACAGGCCCTTGGCGGTGTCGAAGCTCTGGCCGCCCTGGAAGAAGAGCTTGTAGCGCTCGTCGACCTTCTCGGCCGCGAAGTGCGCCACGCCGTTGCTGTCGATGTAGCCGTAGATGTCGGTCGCGTGCGCGAGCCCCTGCTGCATGCACAGCAGAAGGGCCAACCACAGCGAACGCTTGAAAACCGACATGCGTGTGAGAAGAAGGAAAGAAAAAGGAAACTGTCAGACGTCGATGTCGACGTCGTCTGCGCGCAATTCCATGAGCTCGCGCCGCGCCGCCGCTTCGCCCTTGCCCATCAGCTTGGTGATCTCGCCCTGGGTGGACGAAAAATCGAACCGCCCCAATTGGACCTTCATCAGGCGACGGGTGTCCGGATTGAGCGTGGTTTCCCACAATTGTTCCGCGCTCATTTCGCCCAGGCCCTTGAAGCGGCTGATGCTCCAGGCGCCTTCGCGCACGCCATCCTTGCGCAGTTTGTCGAGCGTGGCGGTGAGTTCGCCCTCGTCCAGCGCATAGACCTTGGAGGCCGGCTTCTTGCCGCGCGCGGGCGCATCGACCCGGAACAATGGCGGCTTTGCGACATACACGTGGCCGGCTTCGATGAGCTTGGGGAAGTGCCGGAAGAACAGCGTGAGCAGCAGCACCTGGATGTGCGAGCCGTCCACGTCGGCATCGGACAGGATGCAGATCTTGCCGTAGCGCAGCCCGCTCATGTCAGGCGTGTCGGCGGGGCCGTGCGGATCGACACCCACGGCCACCGAGATGTCGTGGATTTCGGTGTTGGCGAACAGGCGGTCGCGCTCGACTTCCCAGGTGTTGAGCACCTTGCCGCGCAGCGGCAGGATGGCCTGGCTTTCCTTGTCGCGGCCCATCTTGGCGCTGCCGCCGGCGGAGTCGCCCTCGACCAGGAAGACTTCGTTGTGGCTGATGTCCTTGCTCTCGCAGTCGGTCAGCTTGCCGGGCAGCACGGCCACGCCGGAGCCCTTGCGCTTCTCGACCTTCTGGCCGGCGCGCTGGCGCGTCTGGGCGGCCTTGATGGCCAGTTCGGCCAGTTTTTTGCCGTAGTCGACGTGCTGGTTGAGCCACAGCTCGAGCGTGGGGCGCACGAAGCTGGACACCAGGCGCACGGCGTCGCGCGAGTTCAGGCGCTCCTTGATCTGGCCCTGGAACTGCGGGTCGAGCACCTTGGCGCTGAGCACGTACGAGGCGCGCGCGAACACGTCCTCGGGCAGGAGCTTCACGCCCTTGGGCAGCAGCGAGTGCAGCTCGATGAAGCTCTTCACCGCGTTGAACAGGCCGTCGCGCAGGCCGCTTTCGTGCGTGCCGCCGGCGCTGGTGGGAATCAGGTTGACGTAGCTCTCGCGCACCGGCTGGCCGTCTTCGGTGAAGGCCACGCACCAGTCGGCGCCCTCGCCTTCGGCGAAGTTGTCGGCGTTCTTGTCGGCATGGCCGCTGCCTTCGAACAGCGGAATGACCGGGTCGCCGTTGAGCGTCTGCATGAGGTAGTCGCTCAGGCCGCCCTTGTAGAGCCACTGCTGGCTTTCGCCGGTCTTCTCGACGGCCAGCGTGACGCTCACGCCGGGCATCAGCACGGCCTTGCTGCGCAGCAGGTGGGTGAGTTCGCCCATGGGCAGCGCGGCGGTCTCGAAGTACTTGGCGTCGGGCCAGGCGCGCACGGTGGTGCCCTGCTTGCGTTCGCCGGCTTCGAGCTTGCGGATTTCGAGCGCCTCGATCACGTCGCCGGCGCTGAAGGCCAGCTTGGCGACCGAGCCTTCACGGTGCGAGCTGACTTCGAGGCGCTTGGACAGCGCGTTGGTCACCGACACGCCCACGCCGTGCAGGCCGCCCGAGAAGCTGTAGGCGCCGCCCGAGCCCTTGTCGAACTTGCCGCCGGCGTGCAGCCGGGTGTAGACCAGCTCGATCACGGGGGCCTTTTCCTCGGGGTGCAGGCCGAAGGGAATGCCGCGGCCGTCGTCCTCGACGCTGACCGAGCCGTCGGTGTGCAGCGTGACCTTGATCTTCTTGCCGTAGCCCGCCAGCGCTTCGTCGGCGGCGTTGTCGAGCACTTCCTGGATGATGTGCAGGGGGTTGTCGGTCCGGGTGTACATGCCCGGGCGCTGCTTCACGGGCTCGAGGCCCTTGAGCACGCGGATGGAGCCTTCCGAATAGCCGGAAGCGGAGTCTGAAGATGTCTTGGGGGAAGTCGCCATGGGGGCGGATTGTAGTCAGTTGGGTTGAAATGACTGGATACCCATACAGGCACCGGCTTCGGTCTTTTCGCACATCAGGCGGGAGTTTCTGCGGGCGGACCGAACATCCGCGCGCCCAGGAAATCGATGAACGCCCGCAGCTTGGGCGACGGATGGCGCCCCGACGGCCACAGCACGCGGAACGCGATGGTACGGGGCCGGCGCAGGTGGTCGGCCAGCACGGGCTGCAGCGCGCCCTCGGCCAGCGCGGCGCGCACGCTGAAGTCGGGCAGGCAGGCGATGCCGCGCCCGCGCAGGGCGAAGCACAGCCGGGTCTCGATGTTGTTGCAGATCATCGAGACCGGCGGGCGCACCTCGCTGCCGTCGGGCCCGGGCGCGAGCGGCCAGACCTCGACCTTGCCGGTCGCCGGGTAGCGGTAGTGCAGGCAGGCGTGGCGGGCCAGGTCGTCCGGCGAGGCGGGCGTGCCGTGGCGCGCCAGGTACGCGGGCGAGGCCACCAGCAGCTGCGAGAACTCGCCCAGCTGGCGCGACGACAGCCGTGAATCCGCCGGCTCGCCGGTGCGCACCACGGCGTCGAAGCCTTCCTCGATGACGTCGACCAGCCGGTCGCTGAAGTCGAGGTCGAGCTCGATCGCCGGGTAGGCGGCCATGAAGTCGGCCAGCACCGGCAGCACCAGCGAGCTGACCAGCGGCAGGCTCACGCGCAGCCGCCCGCGCGGCGCCTCGGCGGCGTGCGACAGCTCCTGCTCGGCGGCCTCGATCTCGGCCAGCACGCGGCGGCTGCGCGCCAGGAACAGCGCGCCCTCGGCGGTGAGCGTGATGCTGCGCGTGCTGCGGTGGAACAGGCGCACGCCCAGCCGCTCCTCGAGCCGCGCCACGCGCTTGCCCACGGCCGAGGCCGACACGCCGAGCGCGCGCCCGGCCGCGACGAAGCTGCGGGTCTCGGCGACCTGAACGAAGACGGCAAAGCCGCTGAGGCTGTCCATGGGGAATCTCCATTGCGGACTTCAACGTCCGCATTGAGCGGAACTGTAGCCGTCTTTATCCGAAGTCGGCTTCTTCCTATCGTTGGCCGCATGACCTTTCTCCCCGACATTTCCCCCACTTTCACCCCTGCGTGGCAGGGCCCGGACCCGTCGCGCATCGACGCGGCCATCGACCGCGCGCTGGCCGAGCAGCGGCTGGTTGGCGCGGTGGTGCTGGTGCGCCACGACGGGCGCCTCGTCCACCGGCGCGCCGCCGGGCTGGCCGACCGCGAGGCCGGCCGGCCGATGCGCGAGGACGCGCTGTTCCGGCTGGCCTCGGTGTCCAAGCCCATCGTCTCGACCGCCGCGATGGTGCTCGTGGACCAGGGCCGGCTCGACCTGGACGACCCGGTGACGCGCTGGCTGCCGGACTTCCGCCCGCGCCTTCCCGATGGCGGCGAAGCTGTCATCACGCTGCGGCAGCTGCTGACCCACACGGCCGGCCTGGGCTACCGCTTCCTCGAAAGCACGGACGACGGCCCGTACGCGCGCGCCGGCGTGTCGGACGGCATGGACCGCGACGACGGCCTCACGCTGGCCGGCAACCTGCAACGCCTGGCCGGCGTGCCGCTGCTGTACCCGCCCGGCACCGGATGGCTCTATTCGCTGGCCATCGACGTGCTCGGCGCGGTGGTCGAGGCGGCCAGCGGCCTGCCGCTGCCCGAGGCGGTGCGCACGCTGGTGACCGGGCCGCTGCAGATGCACGACACGGGCTTCGCCGCCGCCCCCGGCGACCCGCGGCTGGCCACGCCCTACGTGAACGGCGCCGACGCGACGCCGCCGCAGCGCATGGACGGCCCCGTCGTCGCCACGCCGTTCGAGGGCGCCGTCGGCATCCGCTTCGACCCGGCGCGCGCCTTCGACGCCAACGCCTGGCCCTCGGCCGGCGCCGGCATGGTCGGCAGCGCGGGCGACTTCCTGCGCCTGCTCGACACGCTGCGCACCGGCGGCGCCCCGCTGCTGGGCGCCGCCACCGTCGACGCCATGGGCCGCAACCACACGGGCGCCTGGGGCCCCGCGGACGCGCCGGGCTGGGGCTTCGGCCTGGGCTTTTCGGTGCTGCACGACCCGCAGCCCACGCAGACGCCCGAATCGCCCGGCACCTGGCGCTGGGGCGGCGCCTACGGCCACGCCTGGTTCGTCGACCGGGCGCGCGGGCTCAGCGTGGTGGCCTTCACGAACACGCTCTACGAAGGCATGTCGGGCCGCTTCGTCACCGAACTGAGGGACGCCGTCTATGCGTGACACGACCTCTTCCTCCCCCCTGCCCTTGTCCGGCCTGCTGGCGCTGGCAGCCGGCGGCTTCATCACCATCCTCACCGAGGCGATGCCGGCCGGCCTGCTGCCGCAGATCGGCGCCGACCTGGGCGTGGCGCCCGCGCTGGTCGGCCAGCTCGTCACCGTGTATGCGCTGGGCTCGCTGGTGGCGGCCATTCCGCTGGTGGCCTTCACGCGCGGCTGGCGGCGCCGGCCGCTGCTGATGGGCGCGATCGGCGGCTTCGCGGTGGTCAACACGGTGACGGCGCTGTCGCACGACTACACGCTGACGCTGGTCGCGCGCTTCTTCGCCGGCGTGTTCGCGGGCCTGCTGTGGGCGCTGCTGGCCGGGCACGCGGCGCGCATGGTGGCGCCGTCGCAGCAGGGCCGGGCCATCGCCGTGGCGATGCTGGGCGCGCCGCTGGCGCTGTCGCTGGGCATTCCGGCCGGCACGCTGCTGGGTGCGAGCGTCGGCTGGCGACCGGCCTTTCTGATCATGTCGGCGCTGTCGGTGCTGCTGCTCGGCTGGGTGCGCTGGCAGGTGCCCGACTTCCCGGGCCAGGAGGCCGGGCGCCAGCAGAGCGTGCGCCGCGTGTTCCTGCTGCCGGGCGTGCGGCCGGTGCTGGCCGTGATGTTCGCCTTCGTGCTGGCGCACAACATCCTCTACACCTACATCGCGCCCTTCCTGGCGCACGCCGGGCTCGGCGCGCAGGTCGGGCGGGTGCTGCTGGTGTTCGGCGCGGCGTCGCTGGGCGGCATCTGGCTCACGGGCGTGCTGATCGACCGCTGGCTGCGCACACTGGTGCTGGCCGGCACGGCCGCCTTCGCGCTGGCGGCGCTGATGCTCGCCGCGGCGGGCGGGGCGGCGGCGGGCGTGTACCTCGCGGTCGCGGTCTGGGGCCTGGCCTTCGGCGGCGCGGCGACGCTGTTCCAGACCGCCTCGGCCCAGGCGGCCGGCGACGCGGCGGACGTGGCGCAGTCGATGGTCGTGACGACCTGGAACCTCGCCATCGCGGGCGGCGGGCTGGCGGGCGGCCTGCTGCTGCAGGGCGGCGGCGCGGGCAGCCTGCCCTGGTCGCTGCTGGCGTTGCTGGTGCCCGGGCTGATGCTGGCGTGGCGGGCCTGCGAGCACGGCTTTCCGGGCGCGCGCGGCGCGGCGGCGGCGCCGGCGCGCTGACCCCGAAGGCAGGCCGCGCGCCTGCCTTCTTTCTTTGATGCCGTCCGCGCATCGAAACCGCGTCCACAAATCATCAATGGCCATGGCCACCGCGCCACCTGCCGCAGCATCCATTTCGCTACATTCGAAGGATGCAAGCCTCCCCCGCTCCCACCCTTTCGATCAAGCAGGTGCTGTTCTGCGGCGCCATGATCGTCACGCTCTCGATGGGCATCCGCCACGGCTTCGGCCTCTGGCTGCAACCCATCACGCAGGCGCAGGAGTGGAACCGGCAGACCTTCTCGTTCGCGCTGGCGGTGCAGAACCTGTCGTGGGGCATCTTCGGCGTGTTCGCGGGCATGCTGGCCGACCGCTTCGGCGCGTTCCGCGTGCTGATCGGCGGCTCGCTGCTGTACGCGGCGGGCCTCTTCGGCATGGCGCATTCGCCGACGCCGCTGCTGTTCACCCTGAGCGCGGGCGTGCTGATCGGCGCGGCGCAGGCGGGCTCGACCTACGCCGTGATCTACGGCGTGATCGGCCGGCAGATCCCGGCCGAGCGGCGCTCGTGGGCGATGGGCGTGGCCGCGGCGGCCGGCTCGTTCGGCCAGTTCCTGATGGCGCCCATCGAAGGCCGCCTGATCGGCGCCTTCGGCTGGCAGACGGCGCTGGCCGTGGTGGCGGTGCTGGTGCTGGTGATCGTGCCGCTGGCCTTCGGCCTGCGCGAGCCCAAGACCGCGGCCCTGGCCGGCCACCGTGACCAATCGGTGCTGCAGGCCGTGGGCGAGGCCTTCCGTTACCCGAGCTTCGGCTTGCTGATGGCGGGCTACTTCGTCTGCGGCTTCCAGCTGGCCTTCATCGGCATCCACATGCCGACCTACCTGCGCGACCAGAGCCTGTCGGCCGACGTGGCGGGCTACGCGCTGGCGCTGATCGGGCTGTTCAACGTGTTCGGCACCTACACGGTCGGCCTGCTGGGGCAGAAGCTGTCCAAGCCCAAGATCCTGGCGGCCATCTACTTTGCGCGGGCGGTGTCGATCGCCCTCTTCCTGCTGGCACCGATCTCGCCGCTGAGCGTGTACGTCTTCTCGGCGGCGATGGGCTTCCTGTGGCTGTCGACCGTGCCGGCCACCAACGCCATCGTCGCGGGCATCTTCGGCGTGGCCCACCTGTCGATGCTCAGCGGCTTCGTGTTCCTGAGCCACCAGGTGGGTTCGTTCCTGGGCGTGTGGCTGGGCGGCTTCCTGTATGACACGACGGGCAGCTACAGCATCGTCTGGTACATCTCGATCGCGCTGGGCGTGTTCGCGGCGCTGATCAACCTGCCGGTCAAGGAAAGCGCCATTGCGCGCGCGGTCCGGCCGGTCGCCGTGGCGGGCTGACGGCCCGCGCTTTTCTGTCTTGTTTGCAAGGAGCCATCGCCATGACGCCCCGCACACGCAACCACTACCTGGCCCAGGCCGCCTGGCTCGCCGCCGTGCTGGCGGCGCTGGGCGGCGTGTTCGCGCTGTACGTGCATCCGACGTTCCTGGTCACGCTGGTCGACCAGGTGTGGTCCTGTTTCTGAACGACTTCGCCCCGAAATGCCCGCAAGCCGGGCCCAGGCAACTATGAAAGATGTAGCAATTCCCGTGCATGCGAGCACGGCGCCCTCCGAATGGATCGTGCGCTGGTCGCACCTGCTCGCCCCGAACGCCACGGTGCTCGACGTGGCCTGCGGGTCCGGGCGGCACATGCAGTGGTTCGCCGGGCGCGGGCATGCGGCGACCGGCGTCGACCGGTCGCCCGAGGCCGTCGAGGCGGCCGGCGCCTTCGGACGGGTGGTGGCGGCCGACATCGAGTCGGGCCCCTGGCCCTTCGCGGCCCAGCGCTTCGGCGCCGTGGTCGTCACCCACTACCTCTGGCGCCCGCGCATGGCCGACATCGTGGCCGCCGTGGCGCCGGGCGGCGTGCTGCTGTACGAGACCTTCGCCGCCGGCAACGAGACCGTCGGCAAGCCCTCGCGGCCCGATTTCCTGCTGCAGCCGGGCGAGCTGCTCGGGGCCTGCGCCAGCCTGCAGGTGATCGCCTATGAAGACGGCTTCCTGCCGGAGCCGGCGCGCTTCGTCCAGCGCATCGCCGCCGTGCGGCCCGGCGAAGCGGCCGCGGGCGCCCCGCCGCGCCACTTCCTGAAGGCCAGCTGAGCTGGCCGACACAACTGTCTCCGGCCCGGCCGGAGTCAGTAGAATGGCCGCTTTCGTCCACCGACAAAGAGATTCCCTTGGAGCAACTGACAGGCAGCATCGTCGCGCTCGTCACGCCGATGCACGACGACGGCAGTGTCGACTACCCCGCCCTGCGGCGGCTCATCGACTGGCACATTGACGAAGGCACCGACTGCCTTGGCGTGGTCGGCACCACCGGCGAATCGCCGACGGTCGATGTGGAAGAGCACTGCGAAATCATCCGCGTATCCGTCGAGCAGGCCCGGGGCCGCGTGCCCGTGATGGCCGGCTGCGGCGCGAACTCGACCAAGGAAGCCATCGAGCTCGCCAAGTTCGCCAAGGGCGTCGGCGCCGACTCGCAGCTGCAGGTCGTTCCCTACTACAACAAGCCCACGCAAGAGGGCCAGTACCAGCACTTCAAGGCCATCGCCGAAGCCGTCGGCGACCTGCCCGTCGTGCTGTACAACGTGCCCGGCCGCACCGTCGCCGATATGGCGCACGACACCGTGCTGCGCCTGGCGCAGGTGCCCGGCATCATCGGCATCAAGGAAGCCACCGGCAACATCGAGCGTGCCCAGTGGCTCATCCGCGACCTGCCGAAGCACTTTGCCGTCTACTCCGGCGACGACCCGACCGCGGTCGCGCTCATGCTGTGCGGCGGCCAGGGCAACATCAGCGTCACGGCCAACGTGGCGCCGCGCAAGATGCACGAGCTGTGCGTGGCCGCGCTGGCCGGCGACGTCAAGCGCGCGATGCAGCTGCAGTTCGAACTGATGCCGCTGCACCGCAACCTGTTCGTCGAACCCAACCCGATCCCGCTCAAGTGGGCCATGGCCCGCCTGGGTCTGTGCGGCGGCGCCCTGCGGCTGCCGCTCACGGAACTCGGCGAAGCGAGCCGCCCGGCGGTCGAGGGCGCCCTGCGCGCCACCGGCCTGCTCAAGGACTGACCGAGCCCGGGTTTCCCCACCGATCACACCGCCTCCCGTCCGCCCTTTCCCCCTGTTCGCAGCAAGGTCAAGCAACCTTTTGCCGCAACGGTGCTCAGAGAGGGCGGGGCGCTGGGGCCCATCGATTGACCGAACCATTCCACCAAGGAAGACGACGTTGAAGAACATTTCGCGACTTGCACTGCTGGCCCTCGTTGCCAGCCTCGCCGCCTGCTCCGTCCTCGAGAGCGACAAGATCGACTACAAGAGCGCAGGCAAGGCCCCGACGCTCGAAGTCCCACCCGACCTGTCCCAGCTCTCGCGCGACAACCGCTACGCAGTGCCGGGCGGCGCCGTCACCGCCAACGCCTACCAGGCCGGCATCGCGAACGCACCGGGCATCCCCACCGCCGTGGCCAACATCGGCGACGTGCGCATGGAACGCTCGGGCACGCAGCGCTGGATCGTCGTCAACCGCACGCCCGACCAGCTGTGGGAGCCTGTGAAAGACTTCTGGCAGGAAAGCGGCTTTCTGCTGACCACCGACCAGCGCAACCTGGGCATCATGGAAACCGACTGGGCCGAGAACCGCGCCAAGCTGCCGCAGGACATCATCCGCGGCACGCTGGGCAAGCTGGTCGACTCGGTCTACTCGACCGGCGAACTCGATCGCTTCCGCACCCGCCTGGAGCGCAGCACCAACGGCACCGAGATCTTCGTCAGCCACCGCGGCATGCAGGAGGTCTACAACAACTCCCGCCAGGACCAGACCGTGTGGCAGCCCCGCCCGAGCGATCCTGAGCTCGAGACCGAATTCCTGCGCCGCCTGATGGTCAAGCTCGGCGTGTCGCAAGAGCAGTCGAAGATCCTCGCCGCGACCACCGCGGCGCCCAAGACCGCCACCGTGGCCACCGTCGGCAACCAGCCGGTCGTGCAGATCAGCGAAGGCTTCGACCGCGCATGGCGCCGCGTCGGCCTGGCCCTGGACCGCACCGGCTTCACCGTCGAAGACCGCGATCGCAGCGCCGGCACCTACTACGTGCGCTACGTGACGCCGAACCCCGACAAGAAGGACGACGGCTTCTTCGGCAAGCTGTTCAGCTCCAAGAAGGACGAAGCGCCGATCAAGTTCCGCATCTCGGTCAAGAGCCAGGGCGAAGCCACCACGGTCTCGGTCCTGAACGACGCCGGCGCGCCCGAAACCTCGGCCAACGCGCAGCGCATCGTCAAGGTCATCGCCGACGACCTGAAGTAAGCCCCATGCTCCGCTTCCGAAGCCTCGGCAGCGGCAGCACGGGCAACGCCGCGCTGGTCGAAGCAACGACCAGCGCCGGCCGCACCACCCGCCTCCTCGTCGACTGCGGCTTCGGCATCCGCCAGCTCGACCGGCGCCTGGCCCAGGCGGGCCTGGCCGCAGCGGACCTCGACGCCGTCTTCATCACCCACGAGCATGGCGACCACATCGGTTGCGCCCATGCCCTGTCGCTGCGCGACCGCATCCCGGTCTGGATGAGCGAAGGCACCTGGCTCGCGACCGGTGGGCGCGACTACGAAGGCCGCCTGCACCTGGCGCGCGACGACGCCGAGTTCACGGTCGGCGACCTCTGCCTGCAGCCCTTCACCGTGCCCCACGACGCCCGCGAGCCGCTGCAGCTGCGCTGCACCGACGGCAACCGCACGCTGGGCGTGCTGACCGACCTGGGCCACGCCACCAGCCACGTGCTGGCCCGGCTGCGCGGCGCGCATGCGCTGCTGCTGGAGTTCAACCACGACAGCGACCTGCTCGCCGGCTCGGCCTACCCGTCGTTCCTGAAGCAGCGCGTGGGCGGCAACTACGGCCACCTGTCGAACACCGCGGCGGCCGAGATCGCGCGTGCCGTGCTTCACGACGGGCTGCGCCACGTGGTCGCGGCGCACCTGAGCGAGCAGAACAACCGGCCCGAGATCGTGCGGCGCCTGATGGCCGAGGCGCTGGGCGGCGACGAGGCCGAGATGCTCACGGCCACCGCCGCCGAGGGCTCGCCCTGGCTCGACGTCTGAGCAGGCGGGGCATCGCCCTCCCCCAATGAAAAAGCCGCCCGAGGGCGGCTTTTTGCATGGTGCGGACCTGCAGCGGAATTACTGCTTCGGTGCCTCGCCCTTCTTGGCGGCTTCGGTCGCGGCGTTGGCGGCGTCCAGGGCCGACGAAGCGGCAGCCGACGGTGCCGATGCAGGTGCGGCGGCCGGCGGTGCGGCGGGTGCGGGTTCGGTCACGGGAGCGGGCGGCGGGGTCACGACCGCGGGGGCGGCGTCCTCTTTCTTTCCGCAGGCCACCAGGGCGGCAGCGGCGATCAGCGAGGCAATCAGGACGGACGACGACTTCTTCATGAGGACTCCTTTGGCAATGAAGGTCTGGAACCAAAAAATTCTAGACCGCCAACCCCGCCCGGATATGTCGCGGGGGTGTATTTGCGGCATTGGCTTACAAGCCGAGCGTGGAGGCGGGAAAGGCCGGCCGGCCCTGGCGCCAGCGCTCGTCGAGGCTTTCGCGCAGGTCGCGCCGCGCACGCGGCTCGCTGCTGCAGACACCGCGGCTGCGTTCGGGGTCGATGCGGTGCAGGCACCAGGTGGGCGTCCAGAAGGCACTGGGCACCTCCTCTGCCGTGCCTGAGCGGCCTGCCGCGCGGCATTCGACGATGTGGTCCCAGGTGCGGCGCCACGTCACGAAACGCGCGTGACCGCGCTCGATCAGGTCGAAGCGCCCTGCCAGCAGCAACAGGCGGCGCCCGCTGGCCGACCAGGCCTGCAGCGCCTCGATGCTGGCGCGCTCGCCCAGCGGCCAGTCGGCGAAGTCGGGGTCGCTGAAGACGATCTCGTTCCAGCCCTGGTGCGCGGCGGCGGACAACGCCCCGCGGACGAGGTCGGCGAAGACCTCCCGGCCGTCGAAACGGCCCTCGTTCAGGGCCGGTACGGCGCCTTCATTCGGCATGCAGCCAGCCCGCCTCGCACCACTCGCCCAGCAGCGCCCGCGCGCCCTCGCTGGCGCGGGCCAGTTCGCGCGCACCGAGCGCGCGCTGGTCGGCCAGCCGCCGCATCAGCGTGGCGTCGGCCCCGCCGGCGCGGAAGCTCTCGCCGTTGATGTAGACGTGCCGCGCGTCGTAGAGCATGCGCGTGCGGCGGTCGAGCGCGACCTCGCGCAGCACCTCGGGCACTTCGTTGCCCTCGCCGAACCAGACGTTGGCCTTCGGCTCGGTGAGCGATTCGCCCAGCGCGCGGTCGATGGCGTCGGGGTCGCGCAGCGCGGCCTCGACGGCCTTGCGCGCGAAGTCCTGCAGCGCGGCCGGCATCGCGGCCGGGGCTTCCACGGCAGGCTGCGACGGATCGCGGTAACGCGCCAGTTCGGCCGGGCCCGCGTCTTCCAGGTCTTCGGCATAGGCCTGCGCCACGCGCGCCAGCAGGTCGGCGCCCAGCTCGCCCACGGCGGACGAGCGCAGCCCGATGGAATACGTCATGCAGTCGTCGCCCACCGCCACGCCGTCGTGGGCGTACTTGGGCGGCAGGTACAGCATGTCGCCGGGCTCGAGCACGAAGGTCTGCTCGGGCTCGAAGTGCTCGAGCACCTTGAGCGGCACGTCGGGCTGCAGCCGCAGGTCGGACTGCTTGCCGATGGACCAGCGGCGCCGGCCCTGCGCCTGCAGCAGGAACACGTCGTAGCTGTCGAAATGCGGGCCGACGCCGCCCGTGTCGCTCGCGTAGCTGATCATCAGGTCGTCCAGGCGCGCGTCGGGCAGGAAGCGGAACTGCCGCAGCAGGTCGTGCACGCCGTCGTGGTGCAGGTCGACGCCCTGCACCAGCATCGTCCAGCCCGGCTGCTTCAGCGGCGGCAGCGCGCGGCGGGTCAGCGGGCCGTGCTTGAGCGACCAGCCGGCCTTGCCATGCCGGATGAGGCGCGACTCGACGCCCTCGCGCTCCGCCAACGCGAACAGCGCTTGGCGGTCGATCGGTGGCACCATCGAGGGAACGGCCTGCCGGATCAGCAGGGGTTTCTTTTGCCAGTACCGGCGCATGAACTGCGCGGGACTCAGGCCGCCAAGCAAGGGCAGCGGTTGATTGATCTCCATGGGAGAATTCTGCAATGGAAATCTCTGAACAATGCGTGGTCGGCCTGACCTGGACCATGAAAGACACGCTCGGCGATGTGCTGGACGTGCTCGACGAGCCGGTGGAATTCATGGTGGGCGGCGACGACCTCTTCGACGTGATCGAGGCCGCCCTGCAGGGCCATGAGCCCGGCGCGCGCGTGCAACTGCAGATCGAGCCCGAGCAGGGCTTCGGCGACTTCAACGACCAGCTGCTCTTCCTGGAGCCGCGTTCGCTGTTCCCCGAAGGCACCGAGGAAGGCATGACCTTCGACGGCTCCGCCCTGCCCAAGGGCGTGAGCGAGGCCATGCCCAAGGACGCGATCTACACCGTGGCCGAGATCTACCCCGACCACCTCGTGCTCGACGGCAACCACCCGCTGGCGGGCATCGCGATCCGCCTGGACATCACGGTGCGTTCGGTGCGTGAAGCCACCGAAGAAGAAGTCGGTCGCGGCTCGGCCGGCACGGCCTTCTTCAAGGTGCCGCCGATGGCGCCGGGCGGCCAGATGCTGCACTGAAACCACGCCACTCCACAAAGCAAAAGCCGGGCAGTGCCCGGCTTTTTTCTTTGCGCGCGCGGCCGACCGCTTACATGCGCGAGATGTGCCCGTTGTCGATGCGCACGCGGTCGCCGATGCGCAGGTCGCCCGGGTTTTGCACGTCGAAGGCGCGGTAGCCGCCGCGGTCGGTCTGCACCGAGACGCGGTAGCTCTCGTAGGCGCGCGGGCCGTTCTGCTGGGCCTCGATGGTGTTGCCCAGCAAGGCGCCGCCCACGAGGCCGAGCGCAGTGGCTGCGGCACGGCCGTTGCCGCGTCCGAACTGGTTGCCCACCACGCCGCCGATGAGGCCGCCCGCGATGGCACCGCCACCCGTGGTGCCCACGCCCGCGGTTTCGCTGCGCAGCACCTCGATGTTGGCGACGTGGCCGTACTCGACGTAGGCCGCTTCCTGGTACTGGATCGCCCGCGGCGGGGCCTGGTAGGGGTAGCGCGAGGTCTGGTAAACCGGGGCCGGCGCGACACAGGCCGTGAGCGTGGCCAGTGCGAGCACGGACGCCGTGACGGAAATGAAGCGCATTGAGATGTTCATGAAAGAGGCTCCTCGAAGAAAACAGCACGCGCCCGGACGGGCTGCATGCCTGCCTGTGTCTAACGTTTCAGCCGAAGCCGCGATGACGAAAGACACACGCTGAAACCTTCGAGACGAACCACGCGCCGGCGGTTCCGTTCTTTACGCCTTGGATACTCAGGTGCCCTTCAGCTTTGCTGGGGCATCCCCACGAACTCAGTGCTTGCCGGTCGAGCCGTAGCCGCCCTCGCCGCGTTGCGAGGCCTCGAACTCGGCGACCACGCGAAACTGCGCCTGCACCACCGGCACGATCACCAGCTGCGCGAGCCGCTCCATCGGCTGCAGCACGAAGGGCGTGTTGCTGCGGTTCCAGGCGCTGACCTTCAGCTCGCCCTGGTAGTCGCTGTCGATCAGGCCGACGAGGTTGCCCAGCACGATGCCGTGCTTGTGGCCCAGGCCCGAGCGCGGCAGGATCAGCGCGGCATAGGCCGGATCGGCCAGGTGGATCGCGATGCCGGTGCCCACCAGTTGCCAGGCATTGGGTTCGAGCGTGACCGGGGCATCGAGGCAGGCCCGCAGGTCGAGGCCGGCGCTTCCGGGGGTGGCATACGCGGGCAATTGATCCACCATGCGCGGATCGAGGATTCGGACGTCTACTTTCACTGACTTGCTGCCTTGTTTATTTCTGTTGCTGTTCTTTTTGCCTGCGGGCGGCCTCTTCGAGCACCTGCTGCCACTTGGCGACCCCGGGCCTCAGATTGAGCCCCTTGAGAAAACGCTTGCCGAACCAGGCGGCCGCGGCCGCGCCCAGGACGAGCACGGAGAGCGGCACGCCGATGGCCCACAGCACCAGGAACACCATCGCCCCCATGCCGGCCAGCACCTTGAGCGTGCCCAGGGGGATGGCCTTGCTGCCGTCAGCCTTCGCGGCCTCGCCAGCCGGCGATTCACGCCGCGCGACGGTGGTCCCCTGCGCACCGGGTGAAGGCGTCATGCCGACGTCCAGCCCGTGCTCGGACTCCTTGCCGGGGACGCGGGCGGTCTGGCCCGCGCGCGCCGACAGCTGCTCCACGTAGCGGGCGAAGTCGCCGTTGGGTGGTGTGTTGGATTCGGTGTTCATCAGGCCCTCCAATCAGGAAGTCGCGCGGCAATTTCCGTCATCAACTCGCGTGCCAGCCGGAGCTTGGGCGCGCGGGGCAGCTCGCGCACGCCCTTCGCGTCCACGAGCAGCAGTGCGTTGTCGTCCTGCCCGAAGGTCAGCGGGCCGATGTTGCCCACCAGCAGCGGAATGCCCTTGCGTTCGCGCTTGGCCTTGGCGTGCTCGGCGAGGTTCTCGCTCTCGGCGGCGAAGCCCACGCAGAACAGCTTCCTGGCCTGGGCGCGCTCGCTCTTGGCCACCGTAAGCAGGATGTCGGGGTTCTCGACGAAGTGCAGCACCGGCGTCTGGCCGCTGCCGTCTTTCTTGATCTTCTGGTCGCTGTGCGTCGCCGGGCGCCAGTCGGCCACGGCGGCCGTTGCTACAAAAATGCTAGCTGCCTGCGCAGCGCGGGTGGTGGCTTCGAGCATCTCCTGCGCCGACAGCACGTCGATGCGGCTCACGCCGCGCGGGGTCGGCAAGTGCACCGGGCCGGCCACCAGCGTGACCTCGGCACCGGCCTCGCGCGCCGCGCGGGCGATGGCGAAACCCATCTTGCCGGACGAATGGTTGGTGATGCCGCGGATCGGGTCCAGCGCCTCGAAGGTCGGGCCGGCCGTGACCAGCACCTTCTGCCCCGCCAGCAGCTTGGGCTGGAAGAAGGCCGTGATGTCCTCGAGCAGCTGCGCCGGTTCGAGCATGCGCCCGTCGCCGGTTTCGCCGCAGGCCTGCCAGCCGCTGCCCACGCCCAGCACGGTCGCGCCGTCGGCCGACACCTGCATCAGGTTGCGCTGCGTGGCCGGATGGGCCCACATCTCGCGGTTCATGGCGGGGGCGATCAACAGCGGCACGCGGTCGGTCGGGCGCGCCAGGCACAGCAGGCTCAGCAGCTCGTCGGAGCGGCCCTGCACCAGCCGCGCAATGAAGTCGGCGCTACAGGGCGCCAGCACGATCGCGTCGGCCTCGCGGCTCAAGTTGATGTGCGGCATGTTGTTGGGCTCGCGGGCGTCCCACTGCGAGGTGTAGACGGTGCGCCCCGAGAGCGCCTGCATGGTGACCGGCGTCATGAACTGCTCGGCCGCCTCGGTCATCACGACCTGGACGGTGGCGCCCGCCTTCACGAGCAGGCGGCACAGCTCGGCCGATTTGTAGCAGGCGATGCCCCCTGTGAGTCCGAGGACGATGTGTTTGCCGGCGAGATCTTGCATGGGACATATTGTTGCTCACATACCGACAAGATCAGGAACCGGATGGCCTTCGGCCGTGGAGGCACAAAGGGGACACCTATAATCGCAATTTCCCACTGCCCGGATTCACGCGTCCGGAACTGGCATGACCAAATTTGTCTTCGTCACCGGTGGTGTCGTATCTTCCCTTGGCAAGGGAATCGCCTCCGCCTCGCTCGCCGCGATCCTCGAATCGCGCGGCCTCCAAGTCACCCTCATCAAGCTCGATCCGTACATCAATGTCGACCCCGGCACGATGTCACCGTTCCAGCATGGCGAAGTGTTCGTCACCGATGACGGCGCCGAGACCGACCTCGACCTCGGCCACTACGAGCGCTTCATCAACACGCGGATGCGCAAGGCCAACAACTTCACGACCGGCCAGATCTACAAGACCGTGCTCGAGAAGGAACGCCGCGGCGACTACCTCGGCAAGACCGTCCAGGTCATTCCGCACATCACCAACGAGATCCAGGAATACATCAAGCGCGGCGCCGGCATCGGCACGGCGCACGAGGTGGACGTGGCCATCGTCGAAATCGGCGGCACCGTGGGCGACATCGAATCGCTGCCCTTCCTGGAAGCCGTGCGCCAGATGAGCCTGCGCATGGGCCCGAACAACTCGGCCTTCGTGCACCTCTCCTACGTGCCCTGGATCGCCGCCGCCGGCGAGCTCAAGACCAAGCCCACGCAGCACACCGCCAAGGAACTGCGCGCCATCGGCATCCAGGCCGACGCCCTGCTGTGCCGCGCCGACCGCCCGATTCCCGACGACGAGCGCGCCAAGATCTCGCTGTTCTCGAACGTGCCCGAATGGGGCGTCATTTCGATGTGGGACGTGGACACCATCTACAAGGTGCCCCGCATGCTGCACGAACAGGGCCTGGACGGCCTGATCTGCGACAAGCTGCGCATCAACACCCCGCCGGCCAAGCTCACGCGCTGGGACGAGCTGGTGTACGAGGTCGAGCATCCGCAACAGGAAGTGTCGATCGCCATGGTCGGCAAGTACGTCGACCTGTCGGACAGCTACAAGTCGCTCAACGAAGCGCTGCGCCACGCCGGCATGAAGAACCATGCGCGCGTGAAGATCGACTACATCGACTCCGAGACCATCTCGGCGCAAGACGTGTCGCGCCTGGCCAAGTACGACGCCATCCTGGTGCCCGGCGGCTTCGGCCAGCGCGGCGTGGAAGGCAAGATCTCGGCCGCCCGCTTCGCCCGCGAATCGAAGGTGCCCTACCTGGGCATCTGCCTGGGCATGCAGGTCGCCACCATCGAGTACGCCCGCCACGTGGCCGGCCTGAAGAACGCCAACAGCACCGAGTTCGACCCGGAAACGCCCACCCCCGTGATCGCGCTGATCACCGAGTGGAAGGACCGCGACGGCACCGTGAAGACGCGCGACGAGAAGTCCGACCTCGGCGGCACCATGCGCCTGGGCGCGCAAAGCTCCGACGTCTCGCCGGGCACGCTGGCGCACAGCATCTACGGCGACGTGGTCACCGAGCGCCATCGCCACCGCTACGAAGCCAACGTCAACTACCTGGACGAGCTGCGCAACGCCGGCCTCGTGATCTCGGCGCTCACGCAGCGCGAGCACCTGACCGAGATCGTCGAGCTGCCGCAGAACGTGCACCCGTGGTTCATGGGCGTGCAGTTCCACCCCGAGTTCAAGTCAACGCCGTGGGGCGGCCATCCGTTGTTCAACGCCTTCATCAAGGCGGCGCTCGACCACAAGGACAAGGGCGCGGGCAGCACCAACAAGACGCTCAAGGCAGTGGCATGAAGCTTTGCGGATTCGACATCGGGCTGGACCAGCCTTTCTTCCTGATCGCCGGCCCGTGCGTGGTCGAATCCGAGCAGCTGCAGATGGACACGGCCGGCACGTTGAAGGAAATCACGGCGTCGCTGGGCATCCCGTTCATCTTCAAGAGCAGCTTCGACAAGGCCAACCGCTCCTCGGGCACGAGCTTTCGCGGCCCGGGCCGCGACAAGGGCCTCGAGATCCTGGCCAAGGTGAAGCGCGAACTCGGCCTGCCCGTGCTGACCGACGTGCACACCCACGAGGACATCACCGAGGCCGCCAAGGTGGTCGACGTGCTGCAGACGCCCGCCTTCCTGTGCCGCCAGACCGACTTCATCCACGCCGCGGCGCAGTCGGGCAAGCCGGTGAACATCAAGAAGGGCCAGTTCCTCGCACCGCACGACATGAAGAACGTGATCGACAAGGCCCGCGCTGCCGCCAGGGAAGCCGGCCTGGACGAAGACAGCTTCATGGCCTGCGAACGCGGCGCCAGCTTCGGCTACAACAACCTCGTCTCGGACATGCGCTCGCTCGCGATCATGCGCGAGACGAAGGCGCCCGTGGTGTTCGACGCCACGCACTCGGTGCAACTCCCCGGCGGCCAGGGCACCAGCTCGGGCGGCCAGCGCGAGATGGTGCCGGTGCTCTCGCGCGCGGCCGTGGCCGTGGGCGTGGCCGGTCTCTTCATGGAGACGCACCCCGACCCGAACAAAGCCCTGAGCGACGGCCCCAACGCCGTGCCGCTCAAGCACATGAAGGCCCTGCTCGAGACGCTCGTCGCGCTCGACCGGGTCACCAAGAAAAACGCTTTCCTCGAGGACAGTTTTCAAGCATGAGCAGCGGTTACGTCATTGCCCACGTCGAAGTCACCAACCCGACGCAGTACGAGGAATACAAGAAGTGGTCGAGCGTCGCGATGCAGGCGCACGGCGCCGAAGTCTGCGTGCGCGGCGGCCAGGTGCAGCCGCTCGAAGGCGACTGGAAGCCCACCCGCGTCGTCGTGCTCAAATTCCCCAGCTTCGAGAAGGCCAAGGCCTTCTACGAGACGCCCGAATACCTGAAGGCGCGTGAAGCGCGTGCCGGCGCCGCCATCATGAACATGATCGCGGTCGAAGGCCTTTGATTCCGTTTTTTGCCAGTCCACTCCACCAAGAGACCCAGAGAAAGAGATAGAGATGAGTGCAATCGTTGACATCGTCGGCCGCGAAATTCTCGACAGCCGAGGCAACCCCACCGTCGAGTGCGACGTGCTGCTCGAATCGGGCACCATGGGCCGTGCGGCCGTGCCCTCGGGCGCTTCGACCGGTTCGCGCGAGGCCATCGAGCTGCGCGACGGCGACAAGAGCCGCTACCTCGGCAAGGGCGTGCTGAAGGCCGTCGAGAACATCAACACCGAGATCTCGGAAGCCGTGCTGGGCCTGGACGCCAGCGAACAGGCCTTCCTCGATCGCACGATGATCGACCTGGACGGCACCGACAACAAGGCCCGCCTGGGCGCCAACGCCACCCTCGCCGTCTCGATGGCCGTGGCCCGCGCCGCGGCCGAAGAGTCGGGCCTGCCGCTGTACCGCTACTTCGGCGGCATGGGCGGCATGCAGCTGCCGGTGCCGATGATGAACGTCATCAACGGCGGCGCGCACGCCAACAACAGCCTGGACCTGCAAGAGTTCATGATCATCCCCGTGGGCGCCAAGAGCTTCCGCGAGGCCGTGCGCTACGGCGCCGAAGTGTTCCACGCCCTGAAGAAGATCCTGGGCGACCGCGGCATCAGCACGGCCGTGGGCGACGAAGGCGGCTTCGCCCCCAGCGTCGAGAGCCACGAAGCAGCCATCCAGCTCATCCTGGAAGCCATCGACAAGGCCGGCTACACCGCCGGCGAACAGATCGCCCTGGGCCTGGACTGCGCGGCCAGCGAGTTCTACAAGGACGGCAAGTACGTGCTGTCGGGCGAAAACCTGTCGCTCACGGCCGAAAGCTGGACCGACATGCTCGCGACCTGGGTCGACAAGTACCCGATCATCAGCATCGAAGACGGCATGCACGAAGGCGACTGGGACGGCTGGAAGCACCTGACCGAACGCCTGGGCAAGCGCGTGCAGCTGGTGGGCGACGACCTGTTCGTCACCAACACCAAGATCCTGCAAGAAGGCATCGACAAGGGCATCGCCAACTCGATCCTGATCAAGATCAACCAGATCGGCACGCTGACCGAAACCTTCGCCGCCATCGAGATGGCCAAGCGCGCGGGCTACACGGCCGTCATTTCGCACCGTTCGGGCGAAACCGAAGACAGCACCATCGCCGACATCGCCGTGGGCACCAACGCCGGCCAGATCAAGACCGGCTCGCTGTCGCGTTCGGACCGCATCGCCAAGTACAACCAGCTGCTGCGCATCGAAGAAGACCTCGGCGACATCGCCGTCTACCCGGGCCGCGGCGCGTTCTACAACCTCAAGTAGCGCCTCGCAGCCTGCATGCGCGCGCGCTTCGTCCCTCCTCTCATCCTGGTGCTCCTGCTGGTCATCCTGCAGTGGCAGCTGTGGAACGGGCGCGGCAGCGTGCGCGAGGTCGCCCAGCTGAGGACCCAGCTGGCCGACCAGAAGGACGCCAACGCCAAGGCCGCCCTCAACAACGAGCGGCTGGCGTCCGAGGTCAATGACCTGAAAGACGGCCTCGAGATGGTCGAGGAACGCGCGCGCGCGGAACTCGGCATGGTCAAACCGAACGAAGTCTTCGTGCAGATCGCGCACTGATCCTTTCCTTCGCCGCTTCTCGATGCCAGAGCTTCTCTCGGCCTCCGCCTTTGCGCTGTGGGGTTCTCCTGTCACTTGGCTCGAACTCGTCGCCGCCGTGCTCGCGCTCGCGATGGTCGGCTGCAACATGCGCGAGATCCACTGGGGCTGGCCGCTGGCCATCGTCAGCTCGCTGCTCTACGTGGTGGTGTTCGCCAACGCACGCATCTACGGCGACGCCTCCCTTCAAGTCTTCTTTGCCTTCGTCGCCCTGTGGGGCTGGGCGCAATGGCTGCGCGGCTTTCGCGCCGACGGCAGCGCCTTGCGAGTCAGCCGGCTGTCGCCGCGCGGCACCGCGTACGCCCTCCTGGCCTGCGCCATTGCGTGGCCCGTGGTCGCCCTCTTCCTGCGTCGCTTCACCAACACCGACGTGCCCTGGTGGGACGGCTTCGTCACCGGCCTGAGCCTGGTCGGGCAGTTCCTGCTCGGGCGCAAGTTCATCGAGAACTGGCTCATCTGGCTGGCCGTGAACGTGGTCAGCGTGGGCCTGTTCATCCACAAGGGCCTGTGGCTCACGACAGCGCTGTACGCGGTGTTCGCCGTGCTCAGCGTGGCCGGCTTCCTGGCATGGCAGCGACGCCTGCCGAAGGCCACGACGAAGGCGGTGCCGGCATGACGCCGAACCTGCCGACCGGCTGCGTCATCGCGCTCGTGGGCGCCGAGAGCACGGGCAAGACCGAGCTCTCGCGCGCCATCGCACAGCGCCTGCAAGACCGCGGCACGCCCGTCACGCTGGTGGGCGAGTACCTGCGCGAATGGTGCGAGCGCGAAGGCCGCACGCCGCGCCCCGACGAGCAGCAGGCCATCGCCGACGAACAGGGGCGCCGCATCGACGCCGCTGCCGCCACCGGCGTGGTGGTGGCCGACACCACGGCGCTCATGACGGCGGTCTACAGCGAGCAGCTGTTCGCCGACACCTCGCTGTACGACAGCGCGCTGGCCGCGCAGCGGCGCTACGCCATCACGCTGCTCACCGCGCTCGACCTGCCCTGGGTGGCCGACGACATGCGCGACGGCCCGCATGCGCGCCAGCCGACCGACACGCTGGTGCGCGCCGCGCTCACGCGCGCCGGGCTCTCGTATGCGGTGGTGCACGGCAGCGGCGGCGAACGGCTGGCGAACGCATGGAACGCGATCAACACCATCGCCGGCAACGAAGGCCGCGCCCGCACGCGCACCCGCCGCGATGCCAAGCCCGCCTCGTGGACATGGCCTTGCGAGAAGTGTTCCGACCCGGAATGCGAACATAAGCTCTTCAGCGACCTGATGGCGCGCCGCGACCCGCCCTGAGCCTTCCGGTTCTTGCGCATTCGCGCGCCCTCTCCCCCTCACCGGAGACCCGATGCCCGTTTCGATTGCTGCGCGCCGCGCTCCCGCCGCCGCCTTCCTAGCCCTGCTGCTGGCCACCGGTGCCACTTCTGCAGCCCCCGTTGCCGCCACCGTCGAGAACGCCACCACCCCCACGGCCTGCGCCGAGGAAGACAACGTGTCGATGGTGCTGCGCGGCGACGGCATCCGCCGCCTGCGCATCGAAGCGCTGCAGCCCAGCTACCTCGGCAGCATCGGCAACGACGTCACCGCGCCCGATTTCTCGGGCTGCAATTTCGACGGCGGCGCCCACCCCACCGACCCGGCGCACCGCTTCAAGCAACGCACCGTCGTGCTGCTCGACAACGCGCAGTGGCGCATCGTCGGCATGACGCTGCCGACCTTCTGGCGGCCGGCGCGCGTGCCGGTGCAGGTCGGCGCGCGCCACGACCGCGGCTTTCACCTGCTGCAGGTGTTCAAGAAGGAAAACGGCAAGGCGCTCGAGGCCATCGTGCTCTACCCGTCCGACGGCTACTGGCGCCTCAAGCCGCTGCCCGAGGCGCGCTTCGGCGACGGCGTGTACGGTTCGTCGTTCCTGCTTGGCCCGGTCGTGCAGGCCGGGCGGCCGGTGGTGGACATCGCGTCGATCCGCGTCGTGCCCCAGCCGCTGGCCATCCACCTGCGCTTCGCCGACGGCGGCAGCGCCGTGGCGCGCGTGACCGAGATCAGCCGCACCCGCACCGCGCTCGACGTGACGCTCTCCCAACCCACAGCAAGTGCGAAGCAACCCTTCGCGGTGCTGCGCTCGATGTACGTGGCGCCCGACAACGCCGACATGAGCGAGGTGCGCTGGCAGGCCTCGCCGCAGGCGGCCGAGCAGGCGCTGCCGCTGCCCGAGGTGAAGACGCTGAACGCCACGCAGGTGCGCTTCGGCCGCAGCCTGCCCTCCAAGCACAACACGAGCGCGCCCGACATCGCATTCGGCGGCTTCGACGACGAAGCGCGCTGAGCTCAGGCCGCGCGCCGCACCTCGCCGGGCGTGAGGCCCAGCACGCGGCGCATGCAGCGCGCCATGTGGCTCTGGTGCGAGAAGCCGCTCTCGAGCGCCACGAGGCTCGCGGGCATCTCGCTGTTCAGCAGCAGGCTGCGCGCGCGGTCGACGCGGCGGTGCACCACGTAGGCATGCACCGCCTGGCCGGTGGAGCGCTTGAACTGCGTCTTCAGGTGCGAGGCGCTCAGGCCCGCGACCTCGGCCAGCGCGGCCAGCGACAGGTCGCCGTCCAGGTGCGCCTCGATGAACTCCGTGACGCGTTTCAGTTGCAGCCGGGTCAGCCCCTGTGCGGGTGACGGCGCCACCTGCGGGCCGGCCGCGATCAGCTGCACCGCGAGCGCGGTGCCCAGGCTGTCGGTGTAGAGCCGGCCGTTGGGAAAGCCCGCGCGCCGTTCGGCGTCGAGCGCCCAGGCGATGTGCTCGATCTGCGGGTCGCGGAACTGGTGGCGTTCGCCGAGCACCGCGCGCTCGGCCGGCAGGCCCATCTCGTCGGCCGTGCGCACCAGCAGCGCGGGCGCCATGCGCACCACGACCGAGGTGCTCGGCGACTCTTCATGCCAGATGTCGGTGCTGCCGGCCGGCAGGATGTCGAGGTCGCCGCGCGTGTAGAGAAAGCGGTGGAACTGGCAGGCGCCCGCCACCGGCGCGCCCGCGTGCAGCTTGAGGCGGTGGTCGGGCAGCGCCTCGTAGCCGACCACGCCGCCGGGGGTCTGGCGCACGTCGACGCGCAGGCTGTCGGTGGCGGGCGGCGCGACGAAGCTGTCGGCCGACAGCGCCACCTCGGACGCCGCACCACCGTGCCCGTGCAGATCGGTGTCCAGATCGGTATCGCTCATCGAAACATTATGGGCCGCGCGCGGCGCGCTTGCCGGTGGCCGTTTGTGCTCCCCCACGGCCGAACGTGCGCGACCGCAAGCCGTGCGATCCGGATCATCGACGGCCATGAACACCACACCCCATACTCCTTACGCAGGCAAGAAAGCCGTCATCACCGGCGGCACCCTCGGCATGGGCCTGGCCACCGCGCAGGCGCTGCTCGACGGCGGCGCCGACGTGCTCGTGACCGGCCGCAACCCGCAGAACCTGGAGGCCGCGCGCCGCGTGCTCGGCCCGCGCGCCCATGTGCTGGCATCCGACACGGCCTCGCTGGCCGACATCGACACCCTCGCCGCCACCGTGCGCGAGCGCTTCGGCCGCATCGACCTGCTGCACATCAACGCGGGCATCTCGTCGCTCGAGCCCTTCGAGCAGGTGACCGAGGCCGGCTACGACCGCGCCTTCGCCGTCAACACCAAGGGCCCGTTCTTCACCGTGCAGCGCCTGGCGCCGCTGATGCCCGCGGGCAGCGCGATCGTGTTCACCTCGTCCATCGCGGACGAAGGCGGCATGCACGGCATGAGCGTCTACAGCGCCACCAAGGCCGCGCTGCGCTCGATGGCCTCGGGCTTCGCGGCGGAGCTGGTGACGCGCGGCATCCGCGTGAACGTGGTGAGCCCCGGCTTCATCGACACGCCCACGCTCGGCGTGACCGACGCGAGCGCCGAGGAGCGCGCCGAGTTCATGCGCCTGGGCGACCAGATCACGCCGATGCGGCGCCACGGCACCTCGGCCGAAGTGGCGCGCGCGGTGCTGTTCTTCGCCTTCGAGGCGACCTTCACGACGGGCGCCCGACTCACCGTCGATGGCGGGCTGGGCCAGGGCCTGACGCCGGCTGCCGCTTGATCCGATCTCTCACCAAGGACCTCACAACATGACCGACGTTTCCCTCATCGGCCTCGGCCCCATGGGCATCGCCCTCGCGCGCGCCCTTCAATCGTCGAAGTTCACGCTGACGGTGTGGAACCGCACCGCCGAGCGCGCAAAGCCTCTGTTGAACCAGGGCACGGTGCTCGCACCGACGGCCCTGGCCGCCGTGCAGGCCAGCCCCGTGGTGCTGGTCTGCGTGGCCGACTACCCGGCGTCGCGCGCCATCCTCGCCACGCCCGGCGTTCACGACGCGCTGCGCGGCAAGGTGCTGGTGCAGCTGAGCACCGGCACGCCGCAGGACGCGCGCGACGACTGGGCCGCGCTCAGCGGCGTGGCGTACCTCGACGGCGCCCTGCTCGCCACGCCGGGCCAGATCGGCCGGCCCGACACGCCGCTCTTCATCTCCGGCGAAGCACGCGCCCTCGCCGCCTGCCGGCCGCTGCTCGACGCCATCGCCGGCAACATCCAGCACATGGGCGAGCCGATCGGCAACGCGGCGGCCTGGGACCTCGCCACGCTGTCATGCATGTTCGGTGCGATGAGCGGCTTCTTCCACGGCGTGCGCATCTGCGAAGCCGAAGGGCTGCCGGTGGACGGGTTCGCGCAGATGATCGGCGCGATCTCGCCGGTGCTCGGCGAAATGATCCAGGCCGAGGGCGAGGCGATCCACGCCGGCCGGTACGGCGAGCCCGAGAGCTCGATGGCCACCTGCGCGGGCTCGGGCCGGCTGTTCGTGAAGCAGGCGCGCGAGGCGCAGCTCGACGCGGGCTTTCCGGATTTCCTGATGGGGCAGTTCGAGCGCGCGCTGCGCGCGGGCCTGGGCAACGAGCGCCTGGCCGCGATGGTCAAGGTGCTGCGGCAACCGCCGCAGCCCGCTTGAACCGCGTCGCGCCTACTGGACGACCGGGCTGCCCGGCAGCTGGTCGCCCAGCGGCTTGAACAGCTGCGCGGTGTCGACCGCGTCGAAGCGGTACTGCTTGCCGCAGAAGTCGCAGCCGACCTCGATGTCGCCGCGCTCGGCGAGGATTTCCTCGGCCTCTTCCACGCCGAGCCCGCGGATCATCTGCGCCACGCGCTCGCGGCCGCAGGTGCAGGCGAAGTGCGGGCCCAGCAGGCCCGCCTGCGGTTCGAAGCGCAGCAGCTTCTCTTCCCAGAACAGGCGGCGCAGGATGGTCTCGACGTCGAGCGTGAGCAGCTCGTCGCGCGTGAGGCTCGACGCCAGGATCGAGATGCGGTTGTATTCCTCGTTGCGGCCGATCTGGTCCTGGTGCGCCTCGTCGTGCACCTGCTGCGAGGTGCCTTCGAGGTTGCCCTCGCCCTTGATGGGCAGGCGCTGGATCAGCAGGCCGGCCGCCACCTTGTCGTCGGCGGCGAGCACCAGCGTGGTGTCGAGCTGTTCGCTTTGCAGCATGTAGTGCTGCAGCACGTCGCTGAGCTTGCCCAGCTTCTGGCCGTCGTCGCCGAACAGCGGCACGACGCCCTGGTACGGCGTGGTGCCGGGCAGCTTGTCTTTCGGGTCGAGCGTGATGGCGCAGCGGCCCTTGTTGTTCACGTTGACCATGTCGGGCAGGCGCGCGTCGGCCGGCAGGTCGCCGATCACCTTGGCGGTGGCGCGCAGGCTCAGGTCGGGCTTGGCCTCGGCCACGGCCACCTTCACGGGGCCGTCGCCGAAGATCTGCAGGATCAGCGCGCCGTTGAACTTGATGTTGGCCTGCATCAGCGTGGCCGCGGCCGTCATCTCGCCGAGCAGTTCGGCCACCGGCGGCGGGTACGGGCCGGTGGCGGTGTTGGAGGCGCGCCGCGCAAGGATCTCCTGCCACGCATCCGTCAGGCGCACGATCATGCCGCGCACCGGCAGGCCATCGAACAGGAATTTGTGCAGCTCGCTCAAAACGGAATCTTTCTCTGTGTGCCTGCGCGGGTCAGGCGATTTTTTTCAGGCCCTTCGCGAAGCGATGGGCGTTTTCTACGTAGTGCTCCGCACTCTGGCGCAGCTTGGCGGCGGCGGCATCGTCGAGCGTGCGCACCACCTTGGCGGGCGAGCCGATGATGAGGGAGTTGTCGGGAAACTCCTTGCCCTCGGTCACGACGCTGCCGGCGCCAACGATCGAATTGCGGCCGATCTTCGCGTTATTCAAGACCACCGCCTGGATGCCGATCAGCGAGTTGTCGCCGATGGTGCAGCCGTGCAGCATCACCTGGTGCCCCACCGTCACGTTGTCGCCGATGGTCAGCGGGCAGCCGATGTCGGCGTGCAGCACCGACAGGTCCTGGATGTTGCTGTTGCGCCCGATGGTCAGCACCTCGGTGTCGCCGCGCAGCACGGCGCCGAACCAGACGCTCGCGTTCTCGGCCAGTTCGACATTGCCCATGACCTGGGCGCTGTCCGCGACCCATGCGCCTTCGCCAAGGCGCGGGGCAATGCCATCCAATTCGTAAATCGCCATCGTGGTTGTCTCCGGAGGGGCAAAACTAGAATTGTAGGGATGCACCCCCGATTGAGCGCGCTGGCCGCGCTGCGCCTGACAGACCCCGACGACAAGGTGGCCGCCACGCGCGCCACGGCTGCACAGGCAGCTACCATTTCCATAGCACTCGAGCCCCTGCGCACGCCCGGCGACGACGACGGTGTGCCCGGCCGCCCCGAGCGCCCGCTGCGCGTGGCCGCCACCGCCGTGCAGAAGCGCTCGCCCTTCACGCCCGAAGGCCGCGCCGCGCTGATCCATTCGATCTGCCACATCGAGTTCAACGCGATCAACCTCGCGCTGGACGCCGTGTGGCGCTACGACGGCATGCCCGAGGCCTACTACCGCGACTGGCTGCGCGTGGCCGACGAAGAGGCGCAGCACTTCACGCTGCTGCACACGCACCTGCAGGCCATGGGCTGGCGCTACGGCGACTTTCCGGGCCACGACGGCCTGTGGAACATGTGCGAGAAGACCAAGGACGACGTGCTCGCGCGCATGGCGCTGGTGCCGCGCACGCTCGAGGCGCGCGGGCTCGACGCCACGCCGCTGATCCAGTCCAAGCTCAAGCGCGTGAACACGCCCGACGCACTGCGCGCGGTCGAGATCCTCGACATCATCCTGCGCGACGAAGTGGGCCACGTGGCCATCGGCAACCACTGGTACCGCTGGCTGTGCGAGCGCGCCGGGCTCGACGCCGAAGCCAACTACCCGGCCCTGGTCGCGCGCTACGACGCGCCGCGCCACAAGCCGCCTTTCAACCTCGAAGCACGCGGCCGGGCGGGCTTCAGCCCCGCAGAGCTGCGCGCGCTGACCGACTCCCGCCCCGAATGACCGAAGTGATTTCCGACCAGACCTGGTCACGCGCCGAGCTGCAGGCCTGCCTGCAGGGCCGCGACACGCCGCCGCATTTCGAACGCTGCCATTTCGACGAGGCCGACCTGTCGCGCCTCGATCTGCGCGGCGCGCAGTTCACGCTGTGCAGCTTCGCCGAAACCTCGTTCGACCGCGCGCAGCTGGCGGACACGCGCTGGGTCGGCTGCCGCGCGCGCCAGGCCGACTTCGGCCTGGCCGACCTCACGAACGCGCGCTTCCAGGACTGCGACCTGAACAACACGCAGTGGGCGCGCGCCAAGCTGGCCTCGGCGCTCTTCACGGGCGTGAAGCTCACGGGCGCGCACTTCGGCGAGGTGTCGGCGCTGGGCGTCGTGTTCAAGGATTCGCTGCTGGTCGACGCGCACCTGCGCGGCCTGTCGTTCCGCAAGCAGACGCTCGCGCAGCTCGACCTGTCGGAGGCCGACCTGTCGGGCTGCGATTTCCGCGAGACCATCTTCGAAGGCGGCAGCCTGCGCAACGCGCACCTGAAGCTGGCGCGCTTCGAAGGCGCCGACCTGCGCGACGTGGACCTGGGCGGCCTGCGGCTGGCCAACGCCGCGCCGTTCAAGGGCGCGACCATCTCCCACCGGCAGGCCGCCGCGCTGGTCGAGGAACTGGGCCTGCGCGTCGTCTGAGTCGCCCGAGGATCAGGACGTCGCGGTGCGGCTGTGCACCACCAGCTTCGGCGTGAAGTACTGCAGCACCTCGCCGCGCTGGTTGCGCGTCTGGCAGCGCATCGAGACCATCGCGCGGCCGGGCTTGGAGCGCGAGGGCGTGATGTCGACCACCTCGCTCACCACATGCAGCACGTCGCCGGGCCGCGTCGGCTTGGGCCACTGCAGCTCGCCGCCCGAGCCGATGATGCCGTCGGCCAGCGGGATGCCGCTGTCGACCAGCAGCTTCATCGTGAGCGCCGCCGTGTGCCAGCCGCTCGCGGCCAGCCCGCCGAAGAAGGTGTTCTTGGCGGCCTCTTCGTCGGTGTGGAAGGGCTGCGGGTCGAACTGCTGCGCGAAGGCCTTGATCTGCGCCGCGTCGAGCAGGTGTTCGCCGCTCTGGAAACGGTCGCCGACCTTCAGGTCTTCGAGATACAGCTTGTCCATGGGAGTCTCCTTGTTGCGTTGCCCGTCATTCTCGGACGATCAGACGCGCTCGAGGATGGTGGCGATGCCCTGCCCGCCACCGATGCATTGCGTGGCCAGCGCATAGCGGCCGTTCTCGCGCGCGAGCAGCGCCGCCGCCTTGCCCGTGATGCGCGCGCCGGTCGCGCCCAGCGGGTGGCCGATGGCCAGGCCGCCGCCGTCGAGGTTGACGATGGCCGGGTCGAGCCCGAGGTCGCGGATGCAGGCCAGCGCCTGCGACGAGAAGGCTTCGTTGATCTCGACCACGTCGAGGTCGGCCACGCCCAGGCCCGCACGTGCGAGCGCCTTGCGCGTGGCGGGAATCGGTCCGATGCCCATGACGGCCGGGTCGACGCCCACGGTCGCGAACGAACGGATGCGCGCCAGCGGCTTCAGGCCGTGCTTGGCGGCGAAGGCGTCGCTGGTGACCAGCACGGCCGCCGCGCCATCGGTCAGCGGCGACGAGGTGCCGGCCGTGACCACGCCGTCGGGGCGGAACGCGGGCTTGAGGTTGGCCAGCGCCTCGGCCGAGGTCGAGGGGCGGATGCAGCCGTCGGCATCGATCACCTCGCCGGAGGCCAGGCGCACGGGCACGATCTCGCCGGCCAGCCGGCCCTGCGCGCGCGCTTCGGTCGCCTTGCGGTGCGATTCGACGGCCAGCGCCTCCTGGTCGGCGCGGCTCACGTTCCAGCGCTGCGCGACGTTCTCGGCCGTCTCGCCCATCGAGATGTAGGCATCGGTGCTGGCCAGCAGCTCGGGGCTGGGCGAGAAGTTGAAGCCGCCCTGCGGCACCATCGTCATCGACTCCACGCCCACGCACAGGAAGGCGTCGCCCATGCCCGCCTCGATCTGCGCGGCGGCGATGTGCACCGCCTGCATCGACGAGCCGCAGAAGCGGTTCACCGTCATGCCGCCCACCTCGTGCGGCAGCCCGGCCAGCAGGCCGACGATGCGCGCGAGGTTGTTGCCCTGCGACGCCTCGGGGTAGGCGCAGCCCAGGATGATGTCTTCGAGCAGCGCGGGGTCGAGGTCGGTGCGCTGCAGCAGGCCCTGCACCACGCCGGCGGCGAGCGTGTCGGGGCGCACTTCGGCCAGCGCGCCCTTCTTGGCGAAGTGGAACGGGGAACGGGCGTAGGCGGAAATCACGGCTTTCATGGGAACACTCCTTGGAGAAAAACTACCTTCCAATCGGTAGGCTTCGGGGTTCAAAAAAAGGCACGCCCGGCGTGCCCGTGGTGAAACGGATCGGTCAGTCCAGCGGCAGCGCGCGCCGCAGTTGCGCGATGGCGTCGTCGAAGTCTTCGACGCGGCCCGTCATGCGCGACGCGAGCAGCGCGCCCTGGCACGACGAGAACACGAAGGCCGCGAGCGAGGCCACGGGGTTGTCTTTCTGCGCCTGCGCCGGCACCAGCGCGCCGAGCACGCCGGTGAGCCACATCACCTGCGTGTTGCGCAGCGCCTGCACGGCCTGGCGCAGGTCTTCGTTGATGCAGTCCCAGCCCGGCGCCAGCGCGCCCGCCGGGCACAGGCCCGAGCCGGCCTTCAGCGTGTTGCGGTACATGCGGAAATAGGATTCGAGCGCGTCCTTGGGCTCGCGCGCGCGCGCCGCCACCCAGTCCTTGAAGCCCTGCGTGGCGCCCTGGATCACCGCGATGCCCAGCGCTTCCTTGGTGGGAAAGTGGTGGTACAGGCTCGCCTTGCGCACGCCCACCGCGTTGGCCACGTCCTGGAAGCTGAAGCCCAGGTACGAACGGGTTTCGATGAGCCCGCGCGCCACCGCGAGGATCTGATCGCGGGTGCCGCCGGGGGCCAGGGTGGAAGCGTCGTGCATCTACCTACTATAAGGTAGGGAATCTCACCCCTGCAAGCGCCGGGGTCAATCGGCCTTGATGCCCGCGGCCTTCACGATGCGGCCGTTGCTCTCGAACTCGCTGGCGATTTCCTTGGCGAAGGCGGCCGGCGTGCCCGGGGCGGGCACGTTGTCGGTGGCCGTGAGCTTGGCGCGCAGCTCGGGGCTGGCGAGCGCCTTGTTGATCTCGGCGTTGTACTTCGCGACCAGCGCCGCCGGCGTGCCCGCGGGCGCGAACACGCCGAACAGCGAATGGATGTTGGCCGCGCTGTAGCCCAGCTCGGCCAGCGTGGGCACCTGCGGCAGGCTCTCGAGCCGCGCGGGCGCGCCGGCCGCCAGCGGGCGCAGCTTGCCCGACTGGATGTGCGCCGACAGCGTCGGGCTGGCGTTGGTCGACAGGATTTCGAACTGCCCGCTCAGCGCATCGTTGAGCTGCTGGCCGCCGCCCTTGTACGGCACGTGCGTGATGTCCACGCCGGCCGTCGCGCGCACCTGCTCGAGCACGATGTGCCCGAGCGAGGCCGGCCCCGACGTGGCCCAGCGCACCGCGCCGGGCTGCGCCTTGGCCTCGGCAATCAGCGCACGGAAGTCCTTCGCCTTGCTGGCGGGCGTGGCCACCAGCAGCACGGGCGAATACATCACGCTGGCCACCGGCACGATGTCCTTCAGCGGGTCGAACGGCAGCTTGCCCAGGTGCGGGCTCAGCACCAGCGGGCTGATGGCCGAGAAGCCCAGCGTCGCGCCGTCGGGCGCGGCCTTGGCCACGGCGTCCATGCCGATGGCGCCGCTCGCGCCCGCGCGGTTGTCGACGATCACCGTGGTGCCCAGCTGCGCGGCGAGCCGGTCGCCGAGCGCGCGGGCGACCACGTCGCTCACGCCGCCCGCCGGGTAGGCCACGATGAGCCGCACGGTGCGCGGCACGGCCTGCGCATGCGCGCCGCTGGCCGCGCACAGCGCCGCGGCGGCGAGCAGCCGGGTCGTGGTGCGGCGCGAAGGCTTGGAGGCGGCGAGGAAGTTCATGGTGTCGATGAAAGGCATGCGTCGAAGAGAAGAAGAAAGATCGGTCAGTCCAGCTGCAGCTTGCGCTCGCGGATCAGCTTGGACCACTTCTCATTGTCCGCCTTGACGAAAGCCGCAAAGGCCGCCGGGCCGAGCGGATGCACCTCGGCGCCGGCCGTTGCGAACTTGGCCTTGATCTCGGGCGTCGCCAGTGCCTTGGCGAGTTCACCCGACAGGCGATCGACCACCTCCTTGGGCATGTTGGCGGGGCCGACCAGGCCCTGGAAGCCGACTGCTTCCATGCCTGCGAGGCCCAGCTCCTTCACCGTCGGCACGTCGGGCAGTTGCGGGTCACGCACCGGGCCGGTCACGGCCAGCGCCTTGAGCTTGCCGCCCTTCACCTGCGGCAGCAGCACGCTGCCCGCGTCGATGAGGATCTGCGTCTGCCCGCCGAGCAGGTCCTGCACGGCCGGCGCGCTGCCCTTGTACGGCACGTGCGTCATGTCCAGGCCCGTCACCTGGTTCATGAGCTCGCCGTTCAGGTGCGTCGAGGTGCCGTTGCCGCCCGAGGCGAAGTTGACCTTGCCGGGCTGGCCCTTGGCCCAGGCCACGAACTCCTTGAGGTTCTTCGCCGGATGGTCGGGCCGCGTCACGGCGATGTAGCTGCCCTGGCTGATCTGGCCGATGTAGGTGAACTGCTTGATCGGGTCGTACGGCGGCTTGCTCTGCAGGTACGGCGCGATGGCGAAGGGGCCGGTGTTGGCCAGCAGCAGCGTGTAGCCGTCGGCCGGCTGGCGCGTGAGCTCGGTCGCCGCGATCATGCCGCTGGCGCCCGGCTTGTAGTCGACCACCAGCTGCTGCTTGAGCGCTTCCTGCAGCGGCACCTGCACCGTGCGCGCCGCGAAGTCGATGCCGCCGCCGGGCGGGTAGCCGACGATCAGGCGGATGGGCTTGGCGGTGGGAAAGCCCTGGGCGATGGCAAGGCCGGCGGTCGTGGCCAGTGCGAGGCCGGTGCAGAGTCTGCGAAGGTTCATGGATGTCTCTCGATGTCTCTTGAATAAGAGCATCCATTTTGAAACATCGCCGGACCTCCGGCTCGCACCTGCTCAGGCTTCCTGCGCCTCCACGTCGTTGCCGATGAAGTTGCGCCCGCGCGCCCCGCCCTGCGCATGGCGCAGCATCTCGCGCGCCTCGTCCTCGCCCACGCCGTAGTCGGCGAAGCGCGTCTTCACGCCCAGCGATTCGATGAAGGCCGCGAGCTGCGCCGGCGCGTCGGCCAGCGGCATGCGCAGCGCCTGCGCCAGCACCGCGTCGCGGTCGGGCCGGCGGCCGATGGCGCGCGCCAGCACCATCGGCAGCGGGAACGAACAGGCGATGCCGTGCGGCAGGCCGTAGCGCAGCGTCATCTCGTACGAGATGGAATGCGCGAGCGCGGTCTTGGTGTTGGAAAACGCCATGCCCGCCTTCAGTGCCGCGAGTGCCATGCGCCCGCGCAGGTCGACGTCGTCGAGCCGCACCATGAGCTGCGGCAGCACCTCCAGCGTGTCCTGCACGGCCGCCACGGCGAAGGTGTCGGACAGCGGATTGGCGTTGACGTTCCAGATGGCTTCGAGCGCGTGCGACAGCGCATCGAGCCCGCTTTGCAGCGTGACCGCCGCGGGCAGTGACAGCATCAGCTCGGGGTCGATGACCGCATAGGTCGGCCAGGTCTGCGGCAGGTGCAGCGAGTATTTCTTCTGGTGCTCGCGGTCCCAGACCGTGGCCCAGGGCGTGACCTCGCTGCCGGTGCCGGCCGTGGTGGGCACGGCGATGAGCGTCTTGTGGCGCGTGGCGACGAAGGGCCGCTCGCCCGCGAGCCCCGCCACCAGGTCCGCGAAGCGCCCGTGGTCGTCGGCCACCATCAGCGCCTTCGCCGTGTCGATGGCGCTGCCACCACCGACCGCAACGATCACCTCGACGTCGGCGTGCGTGCGCCAGAACCATTCGTAGGTCTCGGCCAGTTCCGCCACGTCGGGGTTGGGCCGCGTCTGGTCGAGCGTGCAAGCCAGTGCGTCGCCGAGCACCGACGACAGCCGGTCGAGCAGACCCAGCGCGCGCGCCTCGGGAAAGGTCACCAGCGCGGCGCGCCGGCCTTCGAGCAGCTTCGGCAGGGACAGCAGGGCCCCTGCCCCGTACACGCTGTGCACGGGGTTGTGGTAGTTGGCGCTCATGGAGGGGTTTCTTCAGGAGGCGGCCAAAGCCGCGGGGACAGACGCGAGGAGCGATCGAGTCATCAGCGCGCGCCCTGCTGGATCCAGCCGCGCAGCCGGGTCGAGAGGTAGTCGGCCGTCATGACCATCACGACGATCACCAGGATGCAGGTCGCCGTGTCCTGGTACTGGAACAGCTTCATGCTGCCCACGAGCTCGAAGCCGATGCCGCCCGCGCCCACCATGCCCAGCACGGTGGCCTGGCGCAGGTTGGTCTCGAAGCGGTAGACGATCACGCCGATCCACGCGGTGACCACCTGCGGAATCACGCCGAAGATGATGGTCTGGATCGGCCCCGCGCCGGTGGCGCGCAGTGCTTCGATCGGGCCCTGGTCGATCTCCTCGATCGACTCGGCGAAGAACTTGCCGAGCATGCCCGCGCCATGCAGCGCCAGCGCCAGCACGCCGGGGAACGGACCGAGGCCGACGGCCGCCACGAAGATCAGCGCCAGGATGATCTCGTTGATGCCGCGCGTGATGTTCAGCACCTGCCGCATCGCGTGGAACACGGCGACGTTCGGCGAGATGTTGCGCGCCGCGAAGAAGCACAGCGGCACCGCGAGGATCACCGCCAGCAGCGTGCCCCACAGCGCGATCTGCACGGTCTCGATGGCCGGCTTCACGAGCTTGCCCATGAACTCCCAGTTGGGCGGCAGCATGCGCCCGAGGAAGTCGGCGATCCAGGGCATGCCCTTGCCGAGTTCGCTGAAGCTCACCTGGCTGCCGATGGCGGCCCACCAGAGCACGCCGATGCCGGCGAGCACGGCCACGGCGTATTTCCACCAGCCGGGGTTGCCGGCGCTCTTGGCGATCAGCAGGTTGTAGCGTCCGAGGGCGATCATGATTGCTCCATGGCGAGTTGCGGGGCGGTGCGCACCGGCGCCGCATGAAGGGCCGCGGCGGGCACGCTCGGCGTTGCGGTGTCGGGCTCTGCGCCCGCAGCGGCGGCGTCGGTGCCCTCTTCCACGCCGCCCGGATAGATGAGGTGCAGCACCTCGTCGGTCAGCTCGTCGGGCCGGCCTTCGAACACGATGCGCCCGGCCGCCACGCCGATCACGCGCTGCGCGAACTCGCGGGCGTAGTCGACCTGGTGCAGGTTGCAGATCACCGTGATGCCGTCCTGCCGGCTGGCCTGCTTCAGGTAGTTGAGCACCTTGCGCGAGGTCTTCGGGTCGAGGCTGGCCACGGGCTCGTCGGCCAGGATCACCTTGGGCTTTTGCGCCAGCGCGCGCGCAATGCCCACGCGCTGCTTCTGTCCGCCCGAGAGCGTGTCGGTGCGCAGGTCGGCCTTGGGGTCGAGCTCGACGCGGCGCAGGCATTCGCGGGCGATGGCGATGTCCTTCGCGGGGAACACCTGGAACCACGACAAGAGCGCGGGCATCGAACCCAGCCGCCCCGTCAGCACGTTCTTGAGCACCGACAGGCGCGGCACCACGTTGTAGTGCTGGAAGATCATCGCGACGTCACGGCGCACCTTGCGCAGGCCGGCGCGGTCGCCGCGCGAGCGCTCGCCGTCCACGTGGATCTCGCCTTCGCTCGGCTCGGCCAGGTGGTTGATGCAACGCAGCAGCGTCGACTTGCCCGCACCCGACGCGCCGAGGATGACGACGAACTCACCCTTGGCCACCGTGAGGTCGACACGGTGGAGCGCGGTGAAGTCGCCGTAGCGCTTGCACAGCCCGCGGATTTCGATCATTTCATCTTCCTCAGGTCGAGGTTCAGCACCTTGGCCGTGTCGCGGATGATGTTGTAGGCCGCGTCGTTGGTCGGGTGGAAACCGTTGAGCAGGCCCTGGTCGGACCAGGGGATGTCCTTCACCTGCAGGAAGGCGGCCTGCACGCGCGTCTTCAGGTCGGCGGGCAGGTCCTTGCGCCACACGGTGGGCGACTCGGGGATCGGGTCCGACTTCCAGACCTCGACCAGGTCTTCGCGCTTGACCAGGCCCTTGGACACGGCGGCATCGAGGATGCGGTCGGCGATGGCCGCGGCATCGACCTTCTTGTTCTGCACCGCGATCGCGCTCGAGTCGTGCGAGCCCGAGAAGATCACGCGGCCGAAATCCTTGTCGGGGTTGAAGCCCGCCTTCAGCAGGCCGGCCTTGGGAAACAGATGGCCCGAGGTGGAGCTCGGATCGACGAAGGCGAAGGTCTTGCCCTTGAGGTCGGCCACCGTCTTGATGCCGGTGTCCTTGTGGGTCACGATCTGGCTGTGGTACGAGGTGCGCCCGGCCTTCTTGGTCTCGGCCACCGCGAAGGCCTCGATGTCGGCCACCGTGGTGCCCAGCACATACGAGAAGGGGCCGAGGTAGGCCACGTCGAGCCGCTTGGAACGCAGCGCTTCGATCACGCCGTTGTAGTCGGCCGCCACGAAGGGCTTGACCGCGAAACCGAGGGCCTTGGACAGCATGTCCATCATGGCCTGGCTGTTGGCAATCATGGCGCGCGAGTCCTCGGAAGGAATCAGCCCGACAGTGAGAACCTGCTGTGCCCGTGCCATCGGCACGAAGGCGGACGCTGTCACGGCGGCAGTGCCGAGCAGCAGCTTTCTACGCTTCATCATGGTTGTCTCCAGTGGTCTGCGTTGCATGGAATCCTCAGGTCGTTTCGAAGGGCAAAAGTACCCGTCTCGAGTCTTCCAGTCGTGCGTGTCATGGTCATGACAACGTGAGGATTCGGGACGTCCGGCGTGTTTCTGTCGAGGCCTGGTCCGTCTTGAGCGCGAGTACATCACTGGTACTCATATCGATCAAATTCAAATTTTTTCGATGATCTATATACTGAACCTATAGATCAGAAAGGCTCCCGCGATGCGCCTCACCCAGCTGCGTTCCTTCTATGCCGTGGCCCGCGAAGGCAGCTTCACGCGGGCCGCCGAGCACCTGCATGTGAGCCAGCCCACCATCACCACGCAGGTGCGCTTTCTCGAAGAGGCCTACCAGGTCGAGCTCTTTCACCGGCGCGGCCGGCGCGTGCAGCTCACCGAGATCGGCGAGCAGCTCATGCAGCTGGCGCAGCAGATCTTCAGCCTCGAAGGCGATGCGGTGGCGCTGCTCGGCGACGCCGGCAAGCTGCGCACCGGCCACCTGCGCGTGGCGGCCGTGGGCCCGTACCACGTGACCAAGATGCTGGTCGACTTCAGCCTGCGCTACCCCGACGTGAAGGTCACGGTGAGCACCGGCAATTCACAGGACGTGCTCGACCGCCTGCTCGACTACAGCGCCGACGTCGGCGTGCTCGCGCAGCTGGTGCGCGACGACCGCTTTCTGTCGGTGCCCTTCAGCCAGCACCCGGTCGTGATGTTCGTGCCCTCCACGCACCGCTTCGCGAAGCGGCGCAACATCCGGCTCGCCGAGCTGCAGGGCGAACGGCTCATCCTGCGCGAGCAAGGATCGACCACGCGCAAGGCGCTCGAACTGGCACTGGCCAAAGCCAAGGTCGAGGTCGACGTGGTGATGGAGATCAGCAGCCGCGAAGTGATCCGCGAAGCCGTGGCGCAAGGCCTGGGCATCGCGGCCGTGTCGGGCGTGGAGTTCGTGCCGGGGCCCAACCTGCACATGGTCGGCTTCAGCGACACCGAAATTTTTACCTACGCCCACGTGCTGTGCCTGGCCGAGCGGCGCGAGATGCGCATGGTGAGCGCCTTCTACGACACGCTGGTGCCCGCCATCGAAGCGCGCAAGCGCAAGAGCTGAGAACGAACGCCGCGTCAGCCGCGCGGATGGTGCGCCGCGTGCAGCTGCTTCAGGCGCTCGCGCGCCACGTGCGTGTAGATGGTGGTGGTCGAGATGTCGGCATGGCCCAGCAGCAGCTGCACCGCGCGCAGGTCGACGCCATGGTTCAACAGGTGCGTGGCGAACGCATGGCGCAGCGTGTGCGGCGACAGCGGCACATGAATGCCGGCGGCCGCAGCCTGCTTCTTCACGATGACCCAGAACATCACGCGCGTCATGCCCGCGCCGCGCGCGGTCACGAACAGGTCGGGCGTCTGCTGGCCGTCGAGGATCACGGGGCGCGATTCGTCGAGGTAGCGCTCGATCCAGCGCCGCGCCTCGCCGCCGAAGGGCACGAGGCGTTCCTTGTTGCCCTTGCCGAGCACGCGCAGCACGCCGTCGTTCAGGCTCATGTCGATCGCCTTCAGCGCCACCAGCTCGCTCACGCGCAGGCCGCTCGCGTACATCAGCTCCAGCATCGCGCGGTCGCGCAGGCCGAGCGGGCTCTCGACATCGGGCGCGGCCAGCAGGTCGTCGACCTGCTTCTCGGACAGCGTCTTGATCGCGCGCGGCATCTGGCGCGCGGGCATGAGGCGGATGCTCGGGTCGGCCGTGATGCGCCGCTCGCGCAGCGCCCAGCGGTAGTAGCGCTTGAACACCGTGAGCCGGCGGTTCGCCGAGGTCGCCTTGCCCTTGGTGGACAGGCGCACGCCCATGTAGGCCTGCAGGTCGGTCTCGCGCGCCGCGTCGAGCCCCATGCCGCCGCGTTGCTCGCGCAGCCACTGGGCGAACAGCGCGAGGTCGCGGCGGTAGGCGGCCAGCGTGTTCTTCGACAGCCCGTCCTCGAGCCAGAGGGCGTCGATGAAGGTGTCGATGTCGGCGGTGGGGGGAGCGGCGGCGGCCTCGGTCATGCGGTGCAAGATAACAAAAGAAAAAGCCGCCCGGAACGCGGGCGGCTTTCGGGGGAAGCGAAGAGGCTCAGTCGAGCTTGAGGTTCTGCTTCTTCACGACCTGCTTGTACACGTCGAACTCGGCCTTGATCTGCGCGGCGAACTGGTCGGGCGTGTTGGCCACGATCAGCGAGCCGGTGTCTTCGATGCGCTTCTTCACGGCCGGATCTTCCACCGCCTTCTTCACGCCGGCGTTGATCTTGTCGACCACTTCCTTCGGCAGGCCCTTGGGGCCGAGGATGCCGTAGTAGGCCATGCGGTTGACCGGCTCCAGGCCGACTTCCTTGAAGGTCGGCACGTTCGGCAGGCCGGCCACGCGCGTCGGCGCCGACACCACGATCGGCACCAGGCGGCCGCTCTGGATGAAGGGCATCGCCGAGGGCAGGTTGTCGAAGATGATCGGCACCTGGCCGGCCACCACGTCGTTCAGCGCCGGGCCCGCGCCGCGGTACGGGATGTGCGTGACGAAGGTGGTGGTCAGGCTCTTGTACAGCTCCATCAGCAGGTGGCCGATGCCGCCCGTGCCCGACGAGGCGTACGAATACTTGCCCGGGTTCTTCTTCAGCTCGGCCACGAACTCGGCGTAGTTCTTGGCCGGGAAGCTCGGGTTCACCGCGATCACGTTCGGCGTGGCCGCGATGTTGATGATCGGCGTGAAGTCGGTGATCGGGTCGTACGGCGTCTTCGGGTTGATGGCCGGGTTGGCCGCCGTGCTCGACACCGTGGCCACGCCCAGCTTGTAGCCGTCGGCCGGTGCGCGCGCCGTTTCGGCCGCGCCCACGATGCCGCCGCCACCGGCGCGGTTGATCACCACCACCGGCTGGCCCAGCACCTTGCCCAGCGGGTCGGCGATCACGCGCGCCACGATGTCCGTCGTGCCGCCGGGTGCGAACGGCACGCTCAGTTCGACCGGCTTGGTGGGATAGCCCTGCGCGAAACTCTGGCCTGCCACTGTGACCAGCGCGGCAGCGCCCACGAACGCGCTCCATTGACGACGTTGCATCGATAACTCCTTGACTTGACGGGACCGGCCGGGGCGGCCGGAAAAAAGCGAAGCCCGGATGCTAGCGGGTCGGGGCTTTCCGTCATGCTGTGGAATACCCACGGTTGTGCCGGTTTATGCTCGAAGCGGTGAACTACGCGCAGCTGCTCTTCCCCGATTTCTCCCTCATCGCCATCGGCTGGCTCCTGTGCCGCTACACCGCGCTCGACCGCCGCGTGTGGGACCAGGTCGAGAGCCTGGTGTATTACTTTCTATTTCCCGTCCTGCTGTTCCATTCGATCGTGCGCAGCCCGCTCGACTTCGGTGCGACCTCGAGCCTGCTGACCGCGGGCGTCGGCGTCGGGCTGGCCGGCATCGCGATGGCCTACGCCCTGCCCTTCGTGCCGGGCCTGCGCACGCACATCGACCGGCACGACCACGCCGCCAGCGCGCAGATCGCGTTCCGCTTCAACTCCTTCATCTGCCTGGCGCTGGCCGAGCGGCTGGCCGGGCCCGAAGGCCTGCTGCTGATCGCGGTGCTGATCGGCGTGTGCGTGCCGATGTTCAACATCGCCGCCGTGTGGCCGATGACGCGGCATGCGCAGACCGGCTTCGTGCGGCAGCTGGTGCGCAATCCGCTGATCGTGGCGACGCTGGCGGGGCTGCTGGCCAATGTGCTGGGGCTCACGGTGCCTGGCTGGTTGACGCCGACGCTCACGCGGATCGGGGCTGCGTCGCTGGCGTTGGGGTTGCTGGCGGCGGGGGCGGGGATGCAGTTCGCGACGTTGGGGAGGGGGAAGGTGTTGGCGGTGTCTGTGCTGGCGATACGGCATTTCTTTTTGCCGCTCGTGGCTTGGGGGTTGTCGCTTGCACTGAAGCTGGACGCTACGCAGGCGTCGGTGTTGATGGCTTTTTCTGCTGTGCCTACTGCTTCCAGTGCTTATGTGTTGGCGGCGCGGATGGGATACAACGGGCCTTATGTGGCGGGG
>RCUH01000384.1_pt1 | contig 48846 bp, 46 predicted proteins | sample 2166191 | NCBI WGS metagenome assembly RCUH01 (sample SAMN09932848, study PRJNA488358) | compost metagenome | feature: garden; material: soil; isolation source: compost soil in an enriched community after 214 h of incubation | place: Germany: Experimental Botanical Garden Goettingen | collected... | reverse complement strand
GCACAGCTCTGTGCACGGGCATTGGATGTTGGTTCGATTATTAAGGACTGAACAAAATTTGGAAAACAGAGACCAAATCATCTCTATTTTAGAAGCCTCATTTTCATCAGAAAAAATTAAAGAAGAAGCAAAATATTTTACAAAATATCAAGTCGCGCAGAATTTTGAAAGAACTTACGGCTGGGCTTGGATTCTCAAACTGGATGAAGAATTGGCAAAATGGAATCATCCAAAAGCTAAAATCTGGCATCAAAACTTAAAACCGCTGACAGACGAAATCTTGAGACTTTGGAAAGCTTATTTGCCAAAACAAACCTATCCAAACAGAACCGGCGTTCACCCGAATACAGCATTCGCAATGTGTTTCGCCATCGATTGGGCGAGAGAAACTGGCGATAAAATCTTCGAGAAAGAATTGTCTGACAAAGCCAAAATTTTCTATTTGAACAATACTAAAACGCCAGCTTATTTAGAACCTGACGGAAGTGATTTTTTCTCTCCAAGTCTGGAAATTGCAGAATTGATGAGTAGAATTTTGCTACAGAAAGAATTTGAAAAATGGCTGAATAATTTCTATGAAAAAAGAAGTTTGGAAAAAATTGAACAAATCCCCATTATTAGTGATTTGAGCGATTATCAAACCGTTCATCTGGTTGGATTGTCGTTTTCGAAAGCTTGGGCAATGAAAAATATTGCGAACGCATTACCAAAAGAAAATAAACTTAGAAAAAGATTTGAGGTGACTCGGGAAAAATTTATCGAAAATTCGCTTCCGATTATTTTTCAAGGAAATTATGGTGGTGACCATTGGTTGACGAGTTTTGCAGTTTATGCGATGACCAATTAGAAAAACGATTTTATCACTGAACTTGTTTTAAAATATTATCTAAAATTCAAAATGAACTTTTCTGTTACCAATTCCCGAAACGATAATTCCTTTTCAATCAATTGCAATGGCAGATTAGTTGATTTGTCGAAGCCAAAATTAATGGGGATTTTAAATCTCACGCCCGATTCTTTTTCTGATGGCGGGAAATTTAATAATGAAAAAAATGCGCTGAAACAAGCCGAAAATCTATTGAAAAACGGCGCAACTTTCATTGATATTGGCGCACAATCTACACGACCAAACGCAGAATATCTTGAAGCTGATGAGGAAATCCGAAGAATTGGAAATGTGATTTCATTAATAAAAAAAGAGTTTCCAGAAAGTTTGATTTCGCTGGATACGTTTTATGCGGACGTTGTGGAGTTTGGTTTTGATGAAGGCATTGATTTGGTGAATGATATTTCGTCTGGACAATTTGATTCTGAACTTTTGGATGTGGTTTCGAAAACGGGCTTACCTTATATATTGATGCACATCAATCCGAGTTATGAATCGATGCACGAGAAAATTAAGTTTGATGATATTATTTTATCTATCAATCGATTTTTCTCTGAGAAATTATTAGAATTAAATCAAAAAGGAATCAAAGATATTATTTTGGATCCAGGTTTTGGATTTGGAAAAACGATTAAAGACCAATACAAAATGATTGATGAATTTGAATATATCGGTTTCGGGAAATATCCAGTTTTGGCAGGAATTTCGAAGAAATCCTTCATTTACAAACCGCTGGAAAAACAAGCCAATGAGGTTGAAAAAGAAACTTTAGATTTGCATTTGAAATTAATAGAAAAAGGCGCAAAAATCATCCGTCTTCACAATCCAGAAACTTTGAAACTCTGAGTATGAAAAGATTATTCCGATACGCCAGAACAATCCTTAAAAAATCTTTTGACAACATCAGAAATGAACGCCTGAAAGAAAATCTCCTGCAAGCCGTTCCGTTTTGGATCGGCTCCATCATTACGGGAATCGTTGCGGTTTTGTACGCTCAGATTTTTGCATTCGGGGAACACACCCTCAACAAGATTTTGAATTGGCATCTTTGGATGATCTTCATCATTGCGCCAGCTGGTTTTGTACTTTCTTGGTGGCTGGTGAAGAAATACGCGCCATATGCAAAAGGAAGCGGAATCCCGCAGGTGATGGCTTCGGTAGAGCTTGCCAATCCGAGAGACAATCATTTGATTCATAAATTATTAAGTTTCAGAATCATTATCATAAAAATTCTCTCTAGTTTCGTCTTGGTTTCCAGTGGAGGCGCGATTGGGCGTGAAGGTCCAACGATTCAAATTGCAGGTTCCATCTTCCGAAAAGTCTATGAATTCTTACCTGCTTGGTGGCCAAAAATATCAAAGAAAAATATGATTCTGACAGGTGCTGCAGCTGGACTTTCTGCAGCGTTCAACACACCACTTGGGGGAATTGTTTTTGCGGTGGAAGAATTGTCGAAAACGCATATTAATTATTTCAAAACTGCCTTATTCACGGCGGTTATAATTGCAGGTCTCACAGCGCAATCTTTTGCTGGTTCTTATCTTTATCTTGGTTATCCAAAAACGAGTGACGTAACGCTTTGGATTATGTTTCCGATTATTTTCACTTCTGGGATATGTGGAATACTGAGCAGTCAGCTTTCTGTGGCGATGTTGAAAATCAATCGATTGAAGAAAAAATTAAAAACAGACTTTTCTAATGTTGCTTTTCTTGTAATCTGTGGATTGATTGTTGCGACAATTGCATATTTTATTAATAGAGACATTCTTGGTTCTGGAAAAGACATCATAGAAAGAGTTCTTTTTACAGAGAATAAAACGGAAGCTTGGTACGTCCCGATTCTCAGAATGTTGGGTCCAGCTTTGGCTTTTACCTCTGGTGGCGCAGGTGGAATTTTTGCGCCGGCGCTTTCTACTGGCGCATCTATTGGGAGTGTTTTTGCGAACGTTATGAATCTTACTGATAACGAAACCAACGTTTTGATATTAGCAGGAATGGTCGCTTTTCTCACAGGAATTACAAGAGCACCTTTTACATCTGCGATTTTGGTTTTGGAAATGACAGATCGCCATTCATTAATTTTTCATTTGATGCTTGCTGGGATGATGTCCTCTATATTTTCAGTTTTGGTCAGCCGTCACTCTTTGTACGAAGTGCTAAAAATTAATTTCATTAATGATATTAGAAATGGAAAATAAATAGTTTTTAAATAATCATAAAACTTTTTTTTTGTTAAAATATTAATTAATTAACACATGTTAAGTTTTTTTTCATAATTTTGAGTGAATCAAAAAAATTATTTATTATGAGAAAAAATCTACTACGATTAGTATTTTTAACATTTCCGCTCTTTGGCTTCAGCCAAACGTATTGTGGACCACTACCTTTCGGAACCGAAGTTGAACCAATTTCACAAGTTAATTTTGCAGGAATCAACAACACAACAAGTGCAGAAATAGACGGTTCTCCAGCTCACGAATTTTTCTTAGATCAGCAAGGTTCTGTAATAAAAGGCCTGTCTTATGACATCACGCTCAAAGGAAATACAAATGATTTTATTGAATTCGGATTTGAATTTACTAGCAATTTCATGGTGTTTGTAGACTGGAATAGGGATGGAGATTTTGCGGATGACGGTGAAACTTTTTCAGTTGGAAGTATTACAGGTTCTTCTGGAACGGATAGTAAACAGATTGTATATTCTATAGCAGTACCTTCAACAGCAACACCAGGAATTACAAGACTTAGGGTTAAAAAAATATTTGGAACTACAAATTTAGCAGATCCTTGTCTTGGTGGAAATTATGGACAGGCAGAGGATTATACTTTGAATGTTTTAGACGCTACACCTTGTGTCGGAGCTCCAGCTATTGGAACTGCAACTTCATCTGTAACTAATATCTGCCTAGGAACGTCATTCGTATTAACTTCAAACACACCAGCAACAGCAGGTTACAAGTATCAGTGGCAAAGTTCAACAGACGGTGGAACATCTTGGGTCAATTTGGGAAATTCACAGGATTTTACGAACTATACTGTAGCTTCTCAATCTGCGGAAAGTCAATACAGATTGATTGTAACTTGCACAGACTCTAACCTAAGTTCTACATCAAACGTGGTGACTGTGACTCAAAATGCACCAAATCAATGCTATTGTACAAACGCGGTTCCATTTGTTTGTTCAGATGGTGATGTTATTCAAAATGTAACTTTTGGAGGAATCAATAATAATTCACAGTGTGGTAATTCCACAACTGGATATTCAAATTACACTACATCAGTTGCGGCAGGCAACGTTTCAGCAGGATCAGTAGAACAGTTCTCAGTAAGAGTTGGACCTTCTGGAGACGGATGGCTTTATGAATCCGTAGGCGTATGGATCGATTATAATCAAAATGGTGTTTTTGAATCTAATGAATATACATTTATCGGGACAGGATTAAACCAAGTTCTTACAAAATCAATTACAATACCAGCTGGTGCATTATTAGGTAGCACTAGAATGAGAGTTGTGGTTGCAGCATCCACAGAAGCAGCATTCACGGAAGAGTACAAATGTGGACCATTGACAACAACCAATCCTTATGGTGAAATGGAAGATTACACACTAAACATCGGACAACTTGCAGTTTCTGAAACAGCTAAAAATAACATCAAGTCTTATCCAAACCCAGTTAAAGACATCTTTAACATCGAGGCTCAAGGCAAGATTAAGTCTGTAAAAGTTTATGACGTTGCTGGTAAACAAATCTTGACTAAAGACTTGAATGATGTAAAATCACAAATCGATTTTAGCAGATTTGGTGCTGGCGTTTACGTTGTGACAACTTTACTGGAAGATGGAACTTCTACTTCTACCAAAGTAATCAAGAAATAATTTTTCTTTATATCAAATCTTTAAGTCCCGTCAGTCTTCTGGCGGGATTTTTTGTTTATATAAATTAATGAAGGTTATCCAAATTTCAGGCTTTATAAGATTGATAATTACTAATGATAATCTTAATTTTAAATAAACTATTTGTAATTTGAAAAATATTTGTACTTTTGCAACTCGAATTTTTAATTAATAAATTAACATTATGAACAATTACGAAACTGTTTTCATTTTAACTCCCGTTCTATCTGATGCTCAGGTGGAGGAAGCAGTGAAAAAATTTGAAGATCTATTGACTTCTAACAATTGCGAAATCGTTGCCAAAGAAAATTGGGGACTTAAGAAATTAGCTTATCCTATTCAATTGAAAAAGAATGGTTTTTACACACTGATCGAATTCAAAGGAGAAGGAACTGTAGTTGCAGATCTTGAAACTGCTTTCAAACGTGATGAGAGAGTGATTCGTTATTTAACGACTAAACTTGACAAACACGCAATCGATTACGCAGTAACAAGAAGAAGCAAAGTAAAATCTGCTAAAGCTTAATTATTAACCTTTTAAAATTTTAAAATCATGGCAATAGATGATATGGCAAAACAAGCCTCTGCCGGAGGCGAATCTGAAGTAAAATTTCTTACTCCACTTGATATCAATACAAAAACTGATAAAAAGTACTGTAGATTCAAAAAATTTGGAATTAAGCACGTAGATTACAAAGATGCTGACTTCCTTTTACAATTTGTAAACGAACAAGGTAAAATCTTACCAAGAAGATACACAGGAACTTCTCTTAAATACCAAAGAAAAGTATCTGCAGCTATCAAAAGAGCAAGACATCTTTCTTTGATGCCTTACGTAGCAGATCTTTTGAAATAAGACAAAAATAAATAAAGGAAGTAGGTTCGCCTGCTTCTTTTGTTGCTGAATAAATAATTAATTCTAACTTGATTTTAGATTTCAGATCAAAGACATTAGACTTAAAGTCTAACATCTAACATCTATTATCTAACATCTAAAAAAGGACAACAACAATGGAAATTATCCTAAAACAAGACGTAGAGAACTTAGGACTTGAGTTCGACACAGTAAATGTAAAACCAGGTTACGCTCGTAACTTTTTACTACCTCAAGGTTTTGCTTTATTAGCAACGCCTAAAAACAAAGCAGCTCTAGAAGCTACTTTGGAATCTAGAAAAGAAGAAGAAGCTAAATTGGTAGCTACTGCAAACGCTGTAGTAGATCAATTGAAGAAAACATCTATCGTTATTCCTGCAAAAGTAGGTTCTGGCGACAGATTATTCGGTTCTATCAACAATGCAGACCTTGCTGCAGCTTTGGAAAAAGCTGGTGTAAGCGTTGATAAAAAATATATCAAAATCCCAGGAAACACAATCAAGAGAACTGGTACAGTGACTGCATTGATCAGACTTCACAGAAGTGTAGAGTACAATTTTGATTTCTCTATCGTTTCTGATGCTCCAGTAGAAGCTCCTAAACCAGCTGCTCCAAAAGCAAAAGTTGTTGAAGAAACTCCTTCTGAAGAAGCTTAATTAAAGTTTTCAAGAAAAACATAAAAAAAACCATCTCAATATTTTGAGATGGTTTTTTTGTGGAATATATTTTCTAAGATTTTTTAGCTTTCCAAGTGTTGAAAAATTCTTTCACTTTCTCCAGACTGTAGCCACTTCCCTCTTCCAAAACTGAGCTATCTTGCGTATGGATCTGCTTTCCATTCTCATCTAAGATGATGAAAACTGGATATCCAAATTTTTCTCCGGGATTTCCGTAGTTTGTAAAAACCTTTTCGTTTTTATTTTCTGGTGACCAGTTCAAATGATAATAAACATAATTATCATCAACCAATTTTTTAAGTTCTGGCGTTTGCTGAACATAGTTGTTGAATCTCAAACACCAGATGCACCAGTTTCCGCCGGCCTGTATCACTACATTTTTATGTTCTTTCTTAGCGAGTGCAACAGCATTTTTAATTTCTAATGTCGCATTGGCTTCCGGATGATATGGTTTGGGCAACTTAGCTACTTCTTCTCTTGCCGCTTTCTTCTTAGCTTCCATTTGTTCTTTGGTAAGTGGCGTTTCCGTAGTCTGTGCATTTGAAACTGAAAAAGAGACTAAACTCCCAACCAAAACTGATTTTATAATTGTTTTTTTCATTTTTTATCTGAATAATGATTTTTACTACCCCAAATTTAAGCAATTATCCAGCCATTTTTCAGTATATTTGCCAATAAACACACAGTTTGAATCAATTTCTATTCAATATATTATTATTAATTTCAAAATTACCGCTGAAGATATTATATGTATTCTCAGATGTAATGTTTTTTTTGATTTATTACATTGTTGGATATAGAAAAAAAGTTGTTCTCACAAACCTCAGAAACTCCTTTCCCGAAAAAACTGAAAAGGAAATCAAAGATATTTCAAAAAAATATTTTTCAAACTTTTGTGATTATCTTGCTGAGATGCTTAAAGCATTTACAATCAGTGAAACAGAATCAAGAGTTAGGATGCAGCACTTGAATCAGGATTTGTTTCACGAAGCAAAAGCAGAAGGCAAAAACGTGATTCTCCTTTCTGGTCATATTTTTAATTGGGAATGGCTGAATGCACTTACCACAACGGTTCCTCAAACAAAATGTTATCCTGTTTACAGAAAGATGAGCAATACATTCTGGGAAGAGAAAATCAGAATGATCCGAACTCGTTTCAACAACAGTCCTTTGGAAGCTAGTGAAGTTATCAAGCATATTTTTAGAAATCCAAATGATGGAGATTCTGTATATTTGTTCGTAGCAGATCAAACGCCACACGTTTCAAATGTCAACTTTGGACTCAACTTTCTCAATCAGAAAACACCAGCTTTCATTGGTTATGATAAGTTGTCAACCAGAATAGATATGGCGTTTATCTATTGTGAAATGAAAAAAGTTAAACGTGGATTTTATCAAGTCAATTATTATAGAATCTATCCTGATGGCGAAAAATTTACAGAGTACGAAGTTGTAACAAAATTCCATAAATTATTGGAAAACACCATCAACAAAAGACCCGACAACTGGCTGTGGTCACATAGAAGATGGAAATACCAAGACGCAATCAAAACCTACGAAGAATAGATGACTGTCGCAATTGCAATCCTAAACTGGAACGGGAAAAACTGGCTGGAAAAATTTCTTCCGTCTGTTATTTTACATTCGGCAGAGGCAGATATTTTCGTTATCGACAATGCTTCGACCGACGATTCTGTAAAGTTTTTAAAATCAAATTTCCCATCAGTCAACATCATTCAAAACAATAGTAATTCTGGTTTTGCAACTGGCTATAATCAAGGGTTGAAATCCATCAAAGCAGATATTTATTGTTTACTAAATTCCGATGTTGAAGTTACTGAAAACTGGATTTCTCCTATTTTGAAATTATTTTCCGAAGACCAAAACATCGCAGCAATCCAACCAAAAATTCTGGATTACAACCAAAAAGACAAATTCGAATTTGCAGGTGCTGGTGGTGGATTGATAGATAATCTCGGTTATCCTTATTGTAGAGGAAGAGTTTTTGAAAATATTGAATTTGATAAAGGACAGTACGACGATGAAACCGAAATTTTTTGGGCTTCCGGTTGTTCATTATTTATTCGTTCCGATGATTTTTGGAAAATGAATGGTTTTGATGAAAGATTCTTTGCTCATCAAGAAGAAATAGACCTTTGTTGGAGACTAAAAAATGAAGGTAAGAAGATTTATTACACCGGAAAATCCAAAGTTTATCACGTTGGTGGTGGCACATTGAAAAAGGAAAATCCTGAGAAAACTTATCTTAATTTCAGGAATAATCTGTCAATGATGTTGAAGAATCTTCCAGCTTCGAAAGCATTTTTCATCTTGTTTTTCAGACTTCATCTTGATGGTTACGCAGCGTTTTATTTGGCTTACAAAAATGGATGGCGATTTCTTTGGGCAGTTCTCAAAGCGCACGTTTATTTTTATATTCAACTTCCAAAGTCAATTCAATTGAGACAAAAACATCAGATTGATCCTTATTACCAAACGAAATGGTTGATGTTTAAACATTTTTTAGGATCAAAAAATTAAAATATAAATGAACTTCATTGCCTTAGATTTTGAAACTGCGACTCACGAAAAAAACTCTGCCTGCGAGCTGGGAATTTGCATCGTGGAAGATGGTGTGATCAAAGAAACCAAATCTTGGCTAATCAAACCACCTTCTTATCCTTATTTTAATTATCATAACGTTTCGGTTCACGGGATCAATCCGGAAGATGTGAAGCACGCTCCTACTTTCGGCGACATTTGGTATGAGATTGAAAAATTGATGTACGGAAATCTAATGATTGCTCACAACGCCTCGTTCGATGCCAATGTTTTGCGTGGCTGTCTGGATCATTATGGATTTTTTACGCCAAAAATTAATTATCTGTGCAGCATTGGCGTTGCGAAAAAAGCTTGGAAAGATTTGAAAAGTTATGGACTGAAAAGTTTGGCAGAACAACATCAGATTAATTTCAACCACCACAGAGCGGACGCCGATGCAGAAGTTTGTGCGAAGATTTCTTTATTAAGTTTCGAAAGATTAATGATTTCAAGAAATGACGAGATCAAAGAGGTATTTAATAAAAAAATTAAATTTCTTTAAGAACATTTAGTTTTTAAATCAAACTTAATTACTCAAAACCTCGGTCAACAAATGGAATTTTGGAATCTTCACATTGAAAGTTTCTCCTTCTGCATTTTCAAAAATATAATACCCTTCCATATTCCCAACGCCCGATTTCAAAATCACATTAGAAAAATAACTGAATTTTTCACCACTTTGCAAAACTGGAGTCAGGCCAATCACACCTGCGCCTTCGACTTCGGTAAATCCAAATCCCAAATCGTAAATCATCCATTTTCTAGAAAGTAATTTTACAGGGAAATCGCCAAGGTTCTCAATTTCAATATTATATCGAAAAACGAATCTATTCTCCGAAGGATAACTGTTGAAATTATCATACTCAGTGGTCACACTTACTTTGATTTCGGAAGTATTATTAGAAGCCATTTTTATTAGATTTAATTTTGTTTAACAAATATCCCGCCGATTATTTGATTCAAAAATTATCTTTTGGTTAAATCGTTTTCTATATTTAATTTCATTTTATTCAATCGGTTAATTTTCTTAATTTTGTGTAATCTAAAAAAGTAAAAAGAAAGAAATGAATTCCTACAAAAACCCATTGGAAGAGCGCTATTCCAGTGAAGAAATGCTGTTTAATTTTTCTCATAATAATAAGTTTCGCACTTGGAGAAAACTTTGGATCGCACTCGCTGAAATAGAAAAAGACCTCGGTCTAGAAATTACAGACGAGCAAATAGCTGAACTGAAAGCCAACGCAGAAAACATCGACTATGACAAAGCGGCAGAATATGAAAAAAAATTCCGCCACGATGTGATGGCTCACGTCCACACTTATGGTGACGTTGCGCCTTCTGCAAAAGGAATTATTCATTTGGGAGCAACTTCGGCATTTGTAGGAGATAATACAGACTTGATTCAAATCCGTGACGGACTTTTAATCATTAAGAAAAAATTGGTCAATGTGATGAAAAATCTGGCTAATTTTTCAATTCAATATAAAGACCTTCCAACTTTAGGCTTTACCCATTTCCAACCCGCTCAGTTAACAACAGTTGGAAAAAGAGCAACACTTTGGTTACAGAGTTTGGTTCTTGACATAGAGGAATTGGATTTCTTCTTGGAAACATTGAGATTCCGAGGTGTAAAAGGAACCACAGGAACCGCAGCAAGTTTCCTTGAGCTTTTCAACGGAGATTATTCTAAAGTTAAGCATCTTGATAAGGAACTTTCCAAAAGATTCGGATTTGAGAAAGTTTTCGGTGTTTCCGGACAAACTTATGATAGAAAAATCGATGCAAAAGTGGTTGCTTTATTAGGAAATATCGCTCAATCTGCACATAAATTCACCAATGATTTACGTCTTCTTCAAAATCTTAAGGAGATTGAAGAGCCATTCGAGAAAAACCAAATCGGTTCATCTGCAATGGCTTACAAGCGTAATCCAATGAGAAGCGAAAGAATCGGAGCTTTGGCAAAATACGTGATGTCTTTAACGACGAGTTCTGCAATGGTAGCTTCAACACAATGGTTTGAAAGAACATTGGACGATTCTGCAAACAAGAGATTAACAATTCCTCAGGCATTTTTAGCGGTTGATGCGATTCTATTGATTTGGAATAACATTATGAACGGAATCGTGGTTTATCCAAACAGGATCAATAAGCACATTATGGAAGAACTTCCTTTTATGGCAACTGAATACATCATTATGGAAGAGGTAAAAGCTGGTGGCGACCGTCAGGAAATCCACGAAGTAATCAGAGTTCACTCAATGGAAGCTTCGAAAAAAGTGAAAGAAGAAGGTAAAGAAAATGATTTGATTGAAAGAATTTTAAACGACGACACTTTAAAACTTGATAAATCAAAATTAAAAGAAGTTTTAGATCCGAAAAATTTCATCGGTTTTGCACCAATTCAGACGGAAGAGTTCATTGCGAATGAAGTTCAGCCGATTCTGGATGCAAACAGAGAATTGATTGGTTTGGAGTCTGACCTGAAAGTATAATCTGTGCAGCTTCGGCTGCATTTTTTTGTTATTAAAATAAATCTAATAAACGATTTTAGAATGAAAGCTAAAATCTCATATCTATAAAAATGAACAAAAGAATTTTCGTAGAAAAAAGAGGAATTTTCGATGTAGAAAGTCCAAAAATTTTTGATGAAGTAAAAGCGGTGGTTCCGTCTATCCAAAGCGTAAAAGTGTACAACGTTTACGATATTTTTGGTTTAAATGATGGTGAATTCGAAAAAGTGGTCAACAGCACTTTCGTAGATCCGGTTACTGATATTTTAATCGAAGAAAATCCTGCAAAAGGAATCTATTTTGCATTAGAATTTTTACCCGGACAATACGATCAGCGTGCTGATTCTGCGCAACAGTGTATCGCTTTATTGACTGGAAATGAGAAGTCTAAAGTTAGAAGCGGTAAATTGATTGAATTCGAAGGCGTTTCTGAATCTGATTTAATAAAAATTAAAGACCTTTTAATTAACAAAGTAGAATCTCAGGAAAAAGATTTGTCAACTTTAAATATTCCTGCAGAGGAAACTCCGTCAAAAGTGATTGTTCACGAAGGTTTTATCAATTTTGATGATTCTCAATTGGAAGATTTTTTTAATTCTCACGGTTTTGCTTTAGGTTTGGATGATTTGAAATTCATTCAGGAATATTTTAAAAGTGAAGAGAGAAATCCTACAGAAACGGAACTTAAAGTTTTAGATACGTACTGGAGCGACCACTGTCGTCACACGACCTTTGAAACAGAGTTGTCAAATATTGAATTTGAAGGACAGTTTAAACATACATTGGAAACTATTTTCAATGATTATATCGAAAAAAGAAAATTCTTAGGACGCGAATTGAAACCAATTTCTTTAATGGATTTAGCAACAGTTTGTGGAAGATATTTTAGTAAAACTGGAAAGCTTGAAAACTTGGTGGTTTCTGATGAAATCAATGCTTGTACCATACAAATTGAAGCTGAGTACGATGGTAAAAAAGAACCGTGGTATTTATTATTCAAAAATGAAACACACAATCACCCAACAGAAATCGAACCTTTTGGAGGTGCTTCAACATGTCTAGGTGGGGCAATCAGAGATCCTTTATCTGGGCGTTCTTTCGTTTTTCAGGCGATGAGACTAACGGGTGCTGCTGACGTCTTAGAGTCAGTTGACCAAACGTTACCAGGGAAATTACCTCAAAAAACAATCACTAAACAGGCTGCAAACGGCTATTCTTCTTACGGTAACCAAATCGGTTTGGCGACCACGATGGTTTCTGAAATCTACGATGAAGGCTACAAAGCGAAAAGAATGGAAGTTGGTTTCGTTGCCGGCGCCGTTCCTGTGGATTGGGTAAGACGTGAAAAGCCTGAAGCTGGTGATTCTATCATCATTTTAGGTGGTGCAACAGGTCGTGACGGTGTTGGTGGAGCCAGCGGAAGTTCGAAAGAACAGGACGAAACTTCTATCCACACGATGAGTTCTGAAGTTCAGAAAGGAAATGCGGTTGAAGAGCGTAAAATCCAGAGATTATTCAGAAATCCGGAAGTAACGAGACTGATTAAAAAATCTAATGACTTCGGAGCTGGTGGAGTTTCTGTAGCTATCGGTGAAATCGCTGATTCTTTGGAAGTTAATCTGGATGTTTTACCTTTAAAATATGAAGGTTTGAACGGAACCGAGCTTGCTATTTCTGAATCTCAGGAAAGGATGGCCGTTGTGGTTGAACCAAAAGATAAAGAACAGTTCATCAAGTTCTGTGAAGCGGAAAACATTGTAGCTGTGGAAGTTGCAAAAGTGACAGATTCAGGAAGAATGCAGATGTTCTGGAAAGGCGATAAGATTGTTGACCTTTCAAGAGAATTTTTGGATACAAACGGTTGTTCTAAAAGTCAGGAAGTTAAGATTACGCATCTTAATGAAGTGAAAGAAGAAACTCAATCATTTAATGAAGAGAATTTCTTAAAAATATTGGCAGATAAAAACGTTGCTTCTCAAAAAGGTTTGTTGGAGATGTTTGATTCATCCATTGGTGCGACTACGGTTGCGATGCCTTTGGGTGGAAAATATCAGCAGACTTTGATGGAAGGAAGCGCTCAAACGTTGCCGATTCTAGGCGCAAAAAATATTGAAACGGTTTCTTTTGCAAGTTGGGGATTTGATGCCGAAATTTCAAAGCAAAACTCGCTATTGGGAGCGTCTTATGCGGTAGTTGAAAGTGTTGCGAAAATCGTTGCAATGGGTGGCGATTATAAAAATATCAGATTAAGTTTTCAGGAATATTTTGAAAAATTAGGTCAGAATCCTGAGAAATGGGGCAAGCCTTTGGCTTCTCTTTTGGGAGCCTACGACGCACAGATCAACCTTGGTTTGGCTGCCATCGGCGGTAAAGATTCAATGAGTGGAACGTATCAGGATTTGAATGTTCCGCCAACCTTGATTTCGTTTGCTTGTGCCAATGGCGAGAAGAAAAATGTGATCTCTCCAGAATTTAAACAGGCAGGAAATAAACTCTATTTCTTCAATCATATTCCGCAGGAAAACGGACTTCCAAACTATGAGAATCTAAAGGTTGTTTTTGAATTGATTTTTGAAAATATCAAAGCAGGAAAAATTGTTTCTGTAAAGACCGTCAAAGAAGGTGGCGTTGCGGTTGCCTTAGCAAAAATGAGTTTTGGAAACAGATTGGGAGCTGAGATTAATGCTAATGAAAAATTATTATTAGCTAAAAATATCGGCAGTTTAATCATCGAATCCAAAGAAGAATTAAGTACTGCAAATCTTCAATTCATCGGAGAAGTTAAAGATTCAAATGTTCTTAAAATCAATGATACTGAATTTGCGATTGAGAAATTATTTGAAGCTAATACGAATACATTTGAAAATCTTTTCCCAACGGTTGAAAAAGAAAAATTGACGGTTGAAATTGATGAGAAATTAAACTCAATCAATCCAAGAAATATCATCATCAAAAAACACGGAATCGCTCAACCAAGAGTTTTTGCACCGGTTTTCCCAGGGACAAATTGTGAGTATGATACGCTGAATGCATTCGAAAAAGAAGGTGCCATTGTAAGCAGTTTACCTTTAATCAATATCAATCATCAGTTGCTTGACGAAAGCATCGATGCGTGGGTGGAAGAAATTAAACAGTCGCAAATTTTAGCATTTTCTGGAGGGTTTTCTGCAGGTGATGAACCAGATGGTTCTGCTAAATTTATCGTGAATGTTTTGAAGAACGAAAAGATGAAAAATGCCGTTCACGAATTGCTTGACAGAGATGGAATGATCATCGGAATTTGCAACGGTTTCCAGGCGTTGGTTAAGTCAGGATTATTGCCTTATGGAAGGATCAAAGATTTGGATGAGAATTCTCCGACGTTGGCTCATAACGCAATCAGAAGACACATTTCTCAGATGGTCAATGTGAAAGTATTAAATGATGAATCGCCTTGGTTGAAAGGAATGAAAGATCAGGTTTTCACCATTCCAATTTCTCACGGCGAAGGTCGTTTTATGGCTTCGGAAGCGGAAATTCAGAAGTTGTATGAGAACGGACAGATTGCAACTCAATATTTAGATTTAGAAGGAAATATTGCTCACGGAATGCCGTTCAATCCAAACAATTCATTGTTCGGAATTGAAGGAATTACAAGTCCGGACGGAAAAATATTCGGTAGAATGGGTCATCCTGAACGTTTTGCTGAAGGTTTGTTTAAAAATATCCCGACAGCGAATTACCACAATATCTTTAAAAACGGAGTTGAGTATTTTAAATAAGTTTTTAGCTTAATTCTCAATAAAAAAAACAAAAAGGAAAATGACCGCCATCAAAAGCGGTCATTTTTTTTACAAATTGCAACATTATTTATAATCCTGCATCTTAATAATAGAACCATCAAAAACTATTCTATGAAATTCAAACTATTATTAAGCTTATCTGCACTCATCAGTTCCATTGCAATATTTTCACAATCTTATAAAATCATCTACGATTTTAAATGGAAAACCGAAGAACAATCAAAAGATTACAATTCGGAATTAACTGTTTTATTAAAAAATGAAGATAAATCTTATTTCGAATCTTTGGCAAAATTTAAATATGACTCCATAAAAACCAAATTGGTGGATGAAGGAAGCAGAAGTTTTCCAAGCCCAAAGCTACAATGGAAATTACAGAATTTGATTCATAAGGATTTGAAATCTCAAATTACAATTACCGAAGAAAATTTTTTCGACAAAGTCTATTTAACAACCTATACTTGCAAACCAATTTGGAAAATTCAACAGGAAAAAAGTAAGTTATTCAATTATAATATTCAGAAAGCTGAAACAGATTTTGGAGGGAGAAAATGGATTGCGTGGTTTACCAATGAAATCCCAATTAGCGATGGACCTTACAAATTTTTTGGATTACCAGGATTGATTCTTAAAATATCCGATTCTGAAGAGAATTTTATTTTCGAAATCAAGGGTCTGACAAAAGAAAATACCAATATCACTGGACGAAATGCCTATACTAACAAAGTAAACCTCACACCTAAAAAATGGGAAACATTTTGGAACAAATATCAAAAAGACCCGTCGATGATTTTTGCTAATCTCAATTCTCCTAATAATACTTTTACTTATGTTTATCACGGCCTAAGTGTCGATAGCAAAGAAGCTAAAGAGATGTACAACAAGACCGAAAAAGAAAAAATCAATATTTTTAAAATTCCTATTGAAACCAAATCTTGTGAACAATAATTAAAAAAATCAGAAAAAAAATATAAAAAACTGCAACATTTGGAATTGGTTTGCGTCTATTATATAGAACCATAAAAAAAACGAATAACTTTTTGAAGACAACAACAGAAAATATCAGTGATAAAGAATTGTTGGAACGTTGCAGTTCCAGAGACAATTCGGGGTATTCTCTACTCTATCATCGTTATTCTAAGGCTGTTTTCAATTCCATCTATCGTATCGTCAATGATAGAGAAGATGCGGAAGATATTCTTCAGGAGGTTTTTTTGAAAGCATTTTCTGAAATCAAATCTCTGAAAAATGTTGAAAGTTTTGGAGGTTGGATTAAGCGAATCGCTATCAATCAATCGCTAAATTATCTTCGGAAAAATAAAATCTACTTTACTGAAATTGAAGATGATAAAATATTGGACATAGAAGATGACGAGCTGGAAGCAAGGTTGGCTATGGAATCACGCGTCAAAGAACTTCAAAATATTATTGCTGAATTTCCTTTGCAAACCAGAACGATTGTCAATCTTTATTTGTTCGAGGAAATGCCACAGGAAGAAATAGCAAAAATTTTAAATATCCCGCACGGAACCGTAAGAAGCTATTACCACCGCGCTAAAAAGAAAATTTTTGAAAAATTACAACCAAAACACTACAATGAAAGATTCGCTTAAAAAATATATTAATGACCATCGAGATGAATTTGACAATCTCGAAGTTCCTGACGAAATGTTTGACAAAATAATGTCCAAGATGGATAGCTCTACTCCATCTGTTGGGAAAACACGTTCGATATTTCTATTGAAAACTTGGGCAATCGCCTCATCCATTGTGGTTATTTTAAGTTTGGGGATTTTTAATTTATGGCAAGAAAAAGAAATCGATAAAACTTTTATTGCAACAAAGCAAACTCCGAAAAAAGAAGATGAAAATCTCGTTGAAACTTCAACTCCTAAGAATGGATTAGAAACATCAATATTAGAAAATAAAATACAAAAAAACACCGCAAAAGTTCTTGCAAATAACGATTCTGATTCTCCAAAACAATCAATAGATAATCAAAATTTTGTTGCTAATTATAATATTGAAGATGAAAATCATTCTGATAAAGCCAACGCAATAGCATTGATGAATAATGAATTTTCTGCGAGTTCCAGATTACAAGGAATAGCTTTGGTAAAGAATTTTTCTGATTATGATTCGAAAATAATCGATTTACTTTCTGAAAAAGCCATCTCAGACGAAAATACCAATGTAAGATTGTCTGCTGTTTCCGCCTTAGAAATACAGAGACAGAATCCTGCTGTAACTGATAGAATTCAACAAATTTTCATTCAACAAAATGACCCGATGGTACAGAAAGAATTGATTTCTTTTTTGGCTGAAAAACCAACATCAGAGTTGAGTCCAGAAGTTAACACAAAACTTTTGGCACTCGCTCAAGACCCAACAACAGTAGATTTTGTGAAAGACCAAGCATACGCTGTTCTAATGAAATATTAAAAGCTTTTATATAAATAACTCATTAATTATTAACAATTTAAACATTATGAATAAGATATATTTGATTATGTTTGCTTTGATGACAGTTTCCTTCCAAGCACAGGAAAACCCAACTCAAGCAACTACTACAAAAGAAAATCCGAAGACTTACAAAGTCAGTAAAAACAAAGGGAAATTACTAATCAATCTTGGTAAAGTAACAGTCGAAGGTTACAAAGGTAATGAAATCATTTTCTCTTTGGAAGGTAAAGCTCCTGCAGAAGACAAACGTGCAGAAGGACTCCAGTCAATCAACGCTTTAGGACTGATAGACAACACCGGGCTCGGAATCAATGTTTTCGAAAAAGATGGCGTTTTGGAAGTTAATACGTTGAAAAAAATCTCTTCTCCATCAATTAAAATATTAGTTCCTGAGAATGTGATTGTTTCCTTCAAACATCAATCCCAATATGGCGGAAAAGTTGTGTTCAAAAATATGCAAAATGAAATCGAAATCGCTTCAACTTACAACAATGTCCAATTAGAAAATATTACCGGACCAGCAACTGTAAAATCTATCTATGGAAATGTAGAAGCGGTTTTCAGCCAAAATGTGAAAGGTCCTTTATCCATTATTTCGGTTTATGGACACACAGATGTCAGTCTTCCAAAATCGGTAAAAGCAAACCTGACAGCGACAACTTCGTATGGTGAAATCTATATTTCTCCGGATTTTAAAATTGAGCAAGAGAAGAAAACAGAGGACGATTTGATTCGCCACGGTGATGACCTTGTCGGAAAAGTGAATGGCGGTGGAACGGATATAGAACTTCGTTCAGATTACAGTAAAATCTATTTGAGAGCAAAATGATAAGGCTGATAATTTTTGTAATGACTTTCGTTTTTGGAGTAATTACAGCGCAAACTCAGATTAAAAAAAGCTTTCCTGCGACTAAAAATCAGAATATATCTTTGAAATTCGATTATCCTCAATTGATTAAAATCAGCACTTGGGACAAAGATGAAGTTCAGATTTCGGGAACTGTCAACATCAATGATGATGAAAATAATGACGCTTTTCAAATCAAAGAATCGAAAGAAGGAAATGCTCTTGTTATCGAAGGAAATATTTCCGGAATAGACAAAATTCCTCACAGAATCACGGTTCATAAAGGAAATGAGAAACTGATATTCAAAACCAAAGAAGATTATCAGCAATATTGCAAAATCAATAATACTACATTCAACACGATGTCCAATGGCGTTGATATCAATATTGAATTGGAAATCAAAGTTCCGAAATCTCTTAAAACTCAGATAGAAGCCAAATATGGATTGGTAGAAGTTAAAAACTTTGGTGGAGAAATCAGTGTGAATGCCACTTATGGAGGAATTGATGCTACAATTTTAGAGAAAAACACGGGAAAACTTTCTGCAGAAACCTATTATGGACAAATCTATTCCAATTTAGAAACCAAATTTGCCGGAAAAGATTCGGATGATTTTCATACCTTAGTGACTACAACATTGGGGAACGGGCCACAATACAGTCTTGAATCCAAATACGGAAATATCTATCTAAGGAAATAATTAAATGAAAAACGAAATCAATAATAAAAAAATGACTGTCATCAATGGCGGTCATTTTTCAGATTTGGAAGGTTTTTACAACGAAGTTTCTGAACTTTTTATGAAAGACGAAGATTGGAAAGTCGGGACTTTGGATGGTTTTGATGACATTCTTTACGGCGTTGATTCCGATATTACTTGGAAAGATTCTCAGAAATCGAGGGAAGAGTTAGGTTTTGATTTGACTAAGGAATTTTATGACAATAAAATCAGGCAAGGAAAACCTTTCAATATCGAATTAATCCAACAAAAACTGGATGATTTGATTAATGGAAAAGGACAAACTTTATTCGAAATTTTGATTGAAATTATAGAATCACACCAAAATATTAAACTAATTTTGGATTGATTTAAAACAAAACAATGAACAAGATGATTTATGGATTATTCTTCGGAGACAGCATCACGTATGGAGAATACGATGGTGTTTTTGGAGGCTGGGTTGATATTCTGAAAAGATATGCTTTGCAGAAATATAATGAAGGTAGTAATGAATTAATCCTTTTCAATCTCGGAATCGGTGGCGAAACAACGGAAGGTTTGGTCAATAGAATGTCTCACGAAATGAAAGCCAGAAATTCTGCTGACGGAAATATTGTATTCATCGGTTATGGCGCTAATGATTTGGCTAAAAAAGATGGAAATCAATTGGTAAATCAATCTCAATTCAAAGCAAATATTGAAACTGCGATTCAGGATGCAAAGCTTTATTCAGACGACATTTGTTTGGTTAGCATACTTCCCATTTCTGAGAATATTGATTCTAAAATTTCTCCAACTGGAAAAGTGAGAACCAACAAAGATGTTTTAATTTATAATCAAATCCTTAAAAACATTGCAACTGAAAACTCATTAAATTATATCGATTTTCATTCGGCTTTTTTACAAGATAAAGAGATTTTACTTTCCAAAGATGGTGTTCATCCTAACGAAAAAGGCTACGGAATGATGGCTGAAATCGCCATTCCAATTATTGAAAAATACTTGTAAACTTTAATAAAATAAAATTCAAAACCTTTCTCAAACCGAGGAAGGTTTTTTTGTGAATTAATTTTTAGCACAGTCTTTGAATTAATCATAAAAATCTAAGTTTATGGCTGCGGGAAATATAACAACAGTTTTGCTGAAAATATTAAAATGGCTGGGAATTACAATCGCTTCCGTCCTATTTTTGATGTTTATCATTCCCATTTTGTTTCCGGGAACCATTGCAAAGCAAGTCAAAATTTTCGCTAACAAACATCTCGCTGGCGAATTGGATTACAAAAAAACTCAACTCACATTCTTTCGCCACTTCCCTTCCCTAACGGTTTCCGTGGATGATATTTTGTTGAAAGGTTCCAAACCATTCGAGCAAGATACACTTCTGGCCGCCAAAGAATTATCGGTCGGAATCAATCTTAAAAATTTGATTTTCGATGGTGAAATTAAAATTGATGAAATCTACGTAAACGACGCTACAGCCAATGTTTTCGTCAATTCTAAAGGTCAGGCAAATTACAATGTATATGTTTCCAAACCGTCTGAAAAACCAAAAGACACAATAGGAACTGGAGCATCCATCAAGTTAGATTTAATCAAACTAAAAAACTGGAACATCAAATACAATGACCACGCAGCCAATGTTTTGGTTCACGCAAAAGGTTTAAACTATACTGGAGAAGGTGGTTTGAGCGAAGATATTTTTGATTTGAAAACAGACCTTGGAATAGAAAAATTAGATTTCGCTTTGAACCGAATTTGGTACGCAAAAGAGAAATCACTTCACGCAGATTTGATTACGAGAATCAACACCAACGCCTTGACTTTTGTCTTGAGAAAAAATGAATTGAGAATCAATGAACTTCCTTTGAAATTCACAGGTTTCGTCAGTATTTTGAAAGATGGTTATAATCTGAATATTAATGCAGCGTCTGAAAAAACGACGATTAAAGATATGTTGTCCATTTTGCCGCCGCAATATTTAGGTTGGGTTAATGACACGAAAATTGAGGGTAATAGTGATTTATTTTTCAGTCTGAAGGGAAGATTCAGCGAACCGAAAAATCTTAAACCGGATTTGAGAGCAAGTTTAAAAATCAATAATGGTTCGGTTTCCAACAGCAATGCACCAGTTCCGATGAACAACCTTAATCTGGATTTGAATGTCGATTTACCTTCATTAAATACAGATCAACTTCTACTCGACCTTCGAAATCTGAGTTTTGATCTTGGGAAAAACAATAAGTTCCGAGCGGTTGTAAGAACACAAGGAATTGATGAAATGAAGATCAAAGCCGATATAAAAGGAGGAATTGATTTGGCAACTTTGGATGCGGCGTTGGGATTGAAAGATATTGAATTGAAAGGTTTGGTGAATACAGATATTGAGTCTGATGGGATTTTCAATTTAGACAAAAAATTATTCCCGAAAACTAAAGGTTATTTTAATCTGAAAAATGGTTGGCTGAAAACGAAATATTATCCAAATGCAATTCAAAACATCAACATTTTAGCTAATATTTATAATACGGATGGGACTTTCAAAAGTCTGGGTGTGAAACTTGACCCGTTCAAATTTGATTTTGAAGGCAATCCAGTTTTCGTTAATGCTGATTTGCAGAATTTCGAAGATTTATTATATAAAGTCAGAGCAAAAGGCGTTTTGAATATTGGCCGGATCTATCAGGTTTTCAAGAAAGAAGGTTTTGATGTCAGCGGTCTGATAATGGCGGATTTATCTTTGAATGGTCGTCAAAGTTACGCGACAACTGGACAATACAGCAGACTTGATAATCAAGGAAACTTAATCTTAAAAAATATAAAAGCCACGACGGAATATCTTCCGAAATCATTCTTCATCAAAGAAGGAAACTTCGAATTTGAAAATGAAAAAATGTGGTTCAGAAAATTCTATGCAACTTATGGTAAATCAGATTTTGCGTTGAACGGTTATCTTTTAAATACCATTAATTATTTCATCGAGAGAAAAGGAACACTTCACGGAAAATTCCATCTCAAATCCAATTATATTCTGATTGATGAATTTATGGCGCTGAAGGAAGGTGACAACAAAGACAAATCACTGGCTGTAGAATATGCGAAAGAAGAAAATCCGAAAAGCAGTGGCGTCGTGATTGTTCCTACAAATCTTGATGTTTCATTGGAAGCGAATGCTAAAAAAGTTGAGTTCAAAGGACTTGGATTGAATAATCTTGTTGGACTAGCCTCTGTCAATAAAGGCGAAATTTACCTTAAAAATACAAGTTTCGATATCGTCGGAAGCCGAATGGGAATTGACGCAAGATATCAGAACGAATCACCAATTACATCCAATTATGATGTCGCTTTGAAGGTTGACAACTTCGATGTTCAAAGAGCTTACAAAGAAATTGATATGATTCGTGAAATGGCGACAGCTGCTGAAGACGTAAAAGGAATCGTTTCTTTGGATTATAAGTTGAAAGGCGATTTCGATGCGAATATGAAACCAATCTATCCTTCACTTGAAGGTGGCGGAAATGTGAATCTGAAAGATGTCGAAGTCAAAAATCTGAAAATGCTTTCAGCGGTTGGAAATGACCTTGGTGCTAATGCCTTTAATAACCCAGATATGAAAGGTGTTGACATTAAAACGAATATCAAAAATAATTTGATTCACGTGGACCCATTTACTTTCAAAGTTTCAGTTTTGAGACCATCCATCAGCGGAACCACAAGTTTCAACGGCCTACTCGATTTCCGAATCCGAGTTGGATTGCCACCTGGCGGTTGGATTGGTTTCCCTGTTGTGGTAACAGGAACGCACGAAAAACCGAAGATCAAGATCTTCAGCAAAACCGGACAAGGCATCTTGGAAGCGCTTTACAACACCAAATCCAACAAAGTCATCCGAGAAGAAAAACGGGCTGAGAAAAAATCCCGAGCGCAACAACGAAAAGATAAACGTGCGCAGGAAAAGAAAGCTGAGAATGCTGAAAAGCATGTTAGTAAAGATGTGAAAGAGAAATAATTTGAAGGCTCCTTTTTGAAACTTTTTGTATGAGAAAACATTGAACTTGCTTTTTTTTAAGTCATTTCTGAAAATCTCAAATTTGCAATTTTCTTATGACGTAATTTCAAAATAGTTTTTCTTTAATAATTTACCTTCATCAACATAATTTCGTAACTCTTTATTTGCTTTTACAATTTCCCTTTTGTAATTAATTTGAAAATAACATTTTATCACTTCCTCTGAGTTTAAAATCATCGTCAATTCATTGTTAATACCATTCGAAAACATTTCCCAAAATCCGGCATCACTGGAAATTAATTGTCCTTTGTAATTTCTGATATCAATTGTGATTTGCCTTATATCTGCTAGATAATAGTTGTCTTCACCAATAACAATTTTTTCATAGTCAAAAATTATTTCCCCATTTAATTTCCCATTTAATTGCTCTCTCAATAGTGAATTTATCAATCCTAAAACCATTAATACAATCATAATAAAACCAAATATTTTCTCAACAGTGTCGGATTCAGTTTTTCCTATTAAGTAAACTTTTATTGAAAATATCACAAAAGAAAACAGAAATGCAGCGAAAAGAATTCGACTTCTTGTCCAAATAAGTTTGTCATTTTTTATAAAAATTTTAAATGCTGTCATTTAACATTGTTAATACTAATTAATGTAAATCAAAAATTTTCAAGTTTTAAAAATAAAACTAATTCACATTCAAAAAAAATATTTTATTACAAGTACTACCGTTTCAAACTAAAGTAAAAACATTTGGTCATAAACACATATGTTTGCGACTTCCGCCAAAGTTGATTTGATTACAAAAATATTGTTTTAAACAACAGTTAAAGTTGTTTTGTTACAAACACACCTGTTTATAACTTCCGCTAAAGTTGTGCAGGTCTCAAAACGACTTGCCGAACAATTATGACGTTTTTCAGAAAATGAATTATTTGTGAGCAAAACTTTTTGGTAATTCAAGAAAAGCTTTATTTTTAGGCAAAACAAAAACAATGTCATACTATCCATTAACCAGCATACCCGATTATTACTCCATAGACAGCCTATTGACCGAAGAACACAAGCTTATCCGTGAATCTGTACGCAGTTGGGTCGAGAGTTTTGCGATGCCGAAAATAGATCAGGCAGCACAAGATCACACGGATATTCCGGGATTGATGAAGGAATTGGGCAACATTGGCGCTTTGGGACCTTACATTCCTGAAGAATATGGCGGTCCAGGATTGGATCAAATCTCTTACGGTTTGATAATGCAGGAATTGGAAAGAGGCGATTCGGCGGTTCGTTCTGCAGCTTCCGTACAATCTTCATTAGTGATGTTCCCTATCTTTGAATTCGGATCTGAAGAACAAAAAAAGAAATATTTACCAAAATTAGCATCAGGTGATTTGATCGGCTGTTTCGGATTGACGGAACCAAATCACGGTTCTGACCCATCCTCAATGGAATCAAAATTCACAGACCAAGGCGACCATTATCTTTTGAATGGCGCTAAAATGTGGATTACGAATTCTCCCGTTGCGGACATCGCTGTAGTTTGGGCAAAAGGCGAAGACGGAAAAGTACGTGGAATGATTCTGGAACGCGGAATGGAAGGCTTCACAACACCAACTACACACAACAAATGGAGCCTGCGAGCTTCCAAAACCGGAGAATTGGTTTTCAACAATGTGAAAGTTCCGAAAGAAAATATGTTGCCAAATGTTGAAGGTCTGAAAGGACCATTGTCTTGTCTCAACTCAGCGCGATATGGGATTTCTTGGGGCGTAATTGGCGCAGCCATCGACTGTTATTGTACGGCTGTTCAATATTCAAAAGAGAGAAAACAGTTTGGAAAACCAATCGGCGGATTCCAGCTTCAACAAAAGAAATTAGCAGAATTCCTGACCGAAATTACAAAATCGCAATTGCTTTGTTATCAATTAGGAACGCTTAAAAATGCTCATAAAGCTTCGCCGGCACAAATCTCAATGGCGAAAAGAAACAACGTAAAAATGGCAATTGATATCGCCAGAGAATCCCGGCAAATGCTTGGTGGAATGGGAATTATGGGAGAATTTCCGATGATGCGCCATGCTTCCAACCTTGAATCTGTAATTACTTACGAAGGAACACACGACATCCATTTGTTGATCACAGGAATGGATATTACAGGCATCAATGCCTTTGGATAGGACCAAATCAATCTTATATATTTTTAACAGAAACCTGCGGAATATTTTCGTAGGTTTTTTCGTTCCAATAGTAAGTGTATCATTGTAATATTAAAATTCAAATCACAGGTCGCTCCTACGGAGCTTTAATCATTAATAAATTATATCTATTAACAGTTTACTCCTACCGGAGCAGGATCTAATCCCTGAGGGATTTACTGTTAATAGAAAAAGAAATCTACCAAAGGGTAAAGCTCCTGAGGAGCGACTTGTTGATTTATGGTATAAAGTTTAAATTCAAAATAATCAACCATTAAAGATGAAAAGATATTTTCTCCTATTTATTCTGATTTCTGCATTAGGTTTCGGACAGAATTTTCCCTCAAAACTTTCAAATGCTGCAATCAATCTTACGAAGGATAAAGTGGTTTACGATCCCGCTTACTTCGTTTTGAAATATCCAAACGGCGATGTTCCAGCAGATAAAGGCGTTTGTACAGACGTCGTGATTCGTGCTTACAGAAAATTAGGAATCGATCTTCAAAAGGAAGTTCACGAAGATATGGTGAAGAATTTCTCAAAATATCCAAAAAAATGGGGTTTGAAAAGACCAGATTCAAATATCGATCATCGCAGAGTTCCTAATCTGCAGGTATTTTTCTCAAGATTTGGAAAAGTAAAAGCAATTTCGACTGATGCAAGAGATTATGTACCCGGCGATATCGTCACTTGGGATTTGCCAAAAAATCTAACCCACATTGGAATTGTCGTCAATCAAAAATCGCCTGATGGCAAACGTTTTATGATCGTTCACAACATCGGCGCTGGGCAGGTTTTGCAGGATTGTCTGTTTAGTTGGACGATTACCGGACATTATTCTTATCAACGATAATTGATAAATGATAAGTGATGAATTAAAAAAAATCGCGACTTTTGAGAATTAAATTATTTATGACTAAATTTTTTCAAATTTTATTATTGAGTTTTTGTTTCTCAGTTCAGGCTCAGAATCTTAAAATAGTTCAAAAACCAATTGATTATTCTAAGGAAAAGATCAAATTGAGTTTGGAATATATGAAAGAACATCACGGTTTGGATCAGAAAACACCGAAAATCACACCGAAAATCATCGTCCTGCATTACACAGCTGGCGGAACTGTGGAATCCAACTTCAAATATTTTAACAATCTTCATCTTGAGAATCAGAGATCGACATTAAAAAAGCAAAGTTCGCTGAATGTCTCTTCTCATTTCATCATCGATAGAGACGGAACGATTTATCAATTGGTTGATCCAGAACTATTTGCCAGACACACAATTGGCCTAAATTATTGCGCAATCGGCGTAGAAAACATCGGTAGCAAAGCGCAACCTTTGACAGATAAACAAGTTGAAGCCAATGCAGAACTGGTAAAATATTTAAGCAAAAAATATCCTATCGAATATCTCATCGGACATTCGGAATATGGTGTTTTCCGAAACTCAAAACTTTGGAAAGAATCCGACCCGAAATATTTCACTGGAAAAGCAGATCCAGGTGATGATTTTATGAAAAAAGTAAGAGCTAAAGTCACGGATTTGAAATTGAAAAGTCGCCCGTAAATTATGAACTTATTGCAAATACAAAACACTTCGACTCCGCTCAGTGTGACAATTGTGTTGACTCTCAAATTTCACTGATCAGTGTCAGGCTAAGCGGAGTCGAAGCCTTTCATTACCAACTCACTTTTTCCTTTTCCTCAAAAGGAACTTCTGGATTCAAAATTTCTGCAATCAGATTTCTGATGGAATCTTCTACTTCAGAATCTTCAATATCAATGAAATTGAGGTTTTGCGGTCCATTATTCACTTCTGCGAAAGACCAGATTGCAGTTTCAACATTTTCTGGTTTAATGTTTAGAGAATTGGTGATGCAGAACTTATAGATTGATAATTGCAAGGCTTGTTTGTAATCGTCTCGGAAGAATAATTCTGGCAACTTTTCCTCTTTATTTTTCCCTAAATTAACTGTAAGATTTTTTGGTTTTGCAGTTTTATAATCTATGACGCGAGTGATGCCATCGAGTTTATCAACTCTATCAATAAAGCCGTAAAAACTGATTTTGTCCGTTTGGTTTTCATCAAGATAAAAATCACAGTTGATTTCTTTTTCAAGGTCGATGATTTCTAATTCTGAACCATTTTTCACTAATTCCAGATCGTACTCTACAATGTTGCGCACTACACTTTTGGCGATCTCTTTGTGAATGAAATTCATTCCACGTTCGTAGAATTCGGATTGGTGCTTCAGTTTTTGGATGGCATCTTCAATTGATTCATCCACTTTTAGAAGGAGATTTTCTAAATCATTAATGGATAATATTTTACCTTTGATTGGTTCGTGTAAAAACTGCAAAGCATAATGTACCAAATTCCCATAATTTCTTTGCGAAAGTTCTTCTTCGATTTCGTTGGTCTCTCTCGTTTTTAGGATTTGATTGAGATAAAAATCAATCGGATTGTAAAGATAACTTACGAGATGTGAAGCCGAAACACGATTTTTCCATTCGTTTAGAAGTTGCATTACCGCTTCATTTTTTTCAATCTTCATCAATTCTTGAGAAATTGGTTCAGAAGTATTTTCAATGATAATATGTTCAATCTGATGTGGACTTTCCATTTCCAATTGTGTGATGAATCGGCTTTTTTCGCCTGTGTTCACGCCAGAACTCAAAGCGTTGTAAAGCAAATGAACATTTTCAGAATTTTGAATTAATCTATAAAAATGATAAGCATAAATACTATCATTTTCAAGGAAAGTGTTCAATCCAAAATTCTTGCGGACATCAAATGGGATGTAAGTATTTTGAGTATTTCCTAATGGCAATTTCCCTTCATTCACGGAAAGTAGAATGATGTTTTTGAAGTTCAAAAGTCGCGTTTCCAAAAGTCCCATAATCTGAAATCCAGCTAACGGTTCTCCCACGAAATCAATACTTTCTGTGTTTACCAATTGATTGATAAGTACTTCAAGAGTTTCAATTTTAATTTCAATTTTATAAGGTAACAATTGATTTTTGATGACTTTGAAAACCTTTTCAAAATGTGCCACATTCTCGTACTGAATATCATCCAATTCTTTGAATTTCAATTCGTAGCAGAATTTAATCAACAAATCTAAAAAGTTTTGTGTGGATTCTGGTTTTTGAAGAAGTTGGAAATAACTTAGGTTTCCGAGTAATTCTTGCAAGAGGTTTTTTGAAATATAAACGATATTCCGTTCCTCGATCTTTGCAATGAATTCCTGAATAATTGCGCTGTCTATCTCATCATTCGGAAGTTCTTCCAAAATTGGTAAAACGTCTGCGTAATAATAGCTGGAAGACTTTTTCTCCTGTTGTTTCTGGAGGTATAATAGTTTTTTAATTGCGTTGCTGAAAGACAAATTCTTTAACGGAAATCCCATTGTGATGTTCACACTTTCAACCGAAGTTAAGCTATCCAAAACGGCTGGTAGAAGATTCTCGTCCAGCAAGACCAAAGCGGTTTCTGATAATTTTTCTTTTGGAATTTTCTTCAGAATTTCAGGGAGTACCTTTGCCTGGACAATGTTTCCGGAGACTTCGTAAGTTTTGATATTTTTTGGTTGAGAGAATTGGTCATCGATCCAATTGAAATTTCTGTAAAGGTCGAATTCTTTCCACGTGATGGTTTCTCTTAGGAATTTTCCGGATTCCTGTCTTGCATCGTCAATGTAATATTTGTCAGCTTGGAAATAGGTTTCGGCTTTGTTCCATTGCAAAAGTTTGCGGACGAGCTGTTCCTCAACTCGAGATAATGCGTTAAAACCACAGAAAACAAAGTGATTTTGGGTTGACTTTGCAAAATTTTCTAATTTTGAAAACGCTTCCTGATAAATCATTCCGGAAGTGGCGATATTTTCTTTTCTTAAGTCTGATTTGAGAAGTGGCAGAAACTCGTTCATTTTTCGCCAGAAATTGAGGTTTCTTTTTCGTGCGTTGTCTTCGTCGCCAAGGTCTTCGCCCCAGTTTTTGATGCGCTCTTCGTCCAGCATCCATTCGAGGATCTTTTGGTCATTTTCGGAGAACTTCATCATATCGTCCCAGTCTTTTTGCAAGGTTGGAAACCATTTGAGGAAGCCGGAAAAATCTTCGGAAGAATCTACTTTTTGGTAAGTTCGGTAAGCGAAAAGCCAAAGTGCGATGCCTTTGATCTCCAGATCTTCTGACAGTTCTGCGATGAGTTCGTCTATTGTCACGAAGTTGGGAAGAAGGCCTTGGTATTGCTTTTCCTGTAAGATTCTTTTGATGAAAACCATTGGACGCTTTCCTGGTAAGACGATGTCCAACGCTGAAAGGTCTTTGTGATTTTCTAATAATTCTGAAATAATCCTGTGGAGAAACTGCATAAAAAAGCCTTTTGAAGTAAAGGCTAAATTTAATTAATTTTTTTGTGGATTGGTGAAATTTTAACGCATAGTTCGCAAAGATTTTTCTTTAAATTATTGAAATATTTTTAAGGTTCCAAAGGCGCTTGCGCTCAACAAAGAAGTAATTTTTTTTTCTCGCAGATTTTGCAAATCTTGCTGATTTTTAGAAATTTGAATTGGATAGTAAACCCATAGCCCCGATTGCAGTGGAAATCCTTTTTTGCGTTTACCGAAAGTTCTATTTAATAGAAAATCGTCTGCAAAAAAGATTGCAACGGAAAGCGGGATTAAGCTCCTAAAAAACTATATCAATACTACTCCACAACTACATTCTTCTCAGAGTAAGTATTTGTTCCAGCAGTGTCTTTTCCGGTGTAGAATTTGAAAGTGTAAGTTCCTGTTTTTACGGGTTTGAAATTGATTCGGCTTCCGTCTACGTAAGTGCCGTCCAAGCAAGCTTCGTTGGTTTTGTAGGCGAAATTGGCGACTGTTCTTAGGAAATCGCTGGTGTAGTTGTAATCGTAGCTGTAGATGCCTTCGCAACCTCGGGCGAACGTGGAATAGACTTTAATTTCCTGCGTAACGCCCAGAGTCATCGTGTCCATCGGGATTTTGACGCTGTCTATCTTCGTAGCAAAAACTTCTTGAATCTGTGGATAATCATCATTGTCGTTGCAAGAAATGATGCTTGCAAAAGACAGGGAAATCATTGATAAAATAAGTGCTTTCTTCATAATCGTTTCTTTTTATTAATTATTAAAATTACCTTTTGATAGATATACGACTTTTTTGGTGTCAAAGAATTCTTCTTCGAAATAATTTTTTAGTTGGACGATTTCGCATTTGATGCCTGCTAATTCTTCGCCCAAATCGCCACCTTTGAGATAGAGAACGCCGTTGTGCTTTGGATTGAATTGCTCTTTCTCGAATTTGCCTCTCAACCAAGATAGGAAAACCGGCATTTGCGTTACTGCACGACTCACTACGAAATGGAATTTTTCTTTCAACTGTTCCGCTCGCAGGTGATGTGCTGTTACGTTTTTCAAACCGAGACTTTCTGCAACACCTTTTACAACGGTGATTTTTTTGCCGATGCTGTCCACCAAAGTGAATTGTGCATTTGGAAATAAAATCGCTAACGGAATCCCAGGAAAACCGCCTCCGGTTCCGATGTCGAGAACTTTCGTATTGTCTGCAAATTCCATCACTTTTGCGATTCCGAGAGAATGGAGAATATGCTTTTCATAGAGGCTGTCTGTATCTTTTCTGGAAATGACGTTGATCTTCTCATTCCAATCTTTGTACAAAGTTTCCAACTCGGCGAACTGGTCTTTTTGCTCGCTGGTGATATTTGGGAAATATTTTAAAACTAATTCTAATGACATAGAGCGAAATTATGATTTTAATAGTAGTTAAACAAAAAACCATCAAAAATAATTTTGATGGTTTGAGAAAATTTATGGACTATTTGTGTTTCTTATTTTTATTTCAACACTTTTTTCGTGATAATTGTATTTCCAGATCTTGCTTTGATGATGTAAAGTCCTTCTGCAAAATTGTTTTTATTAATTGAAATTTCTCTTTTAGAAACTTTGGAATCATAAACCAATCTTCCAACAGCATCGTAAATGCTTACTTCATCCAAATTGTCTGATGACTTTACGATAAAGTTTTGAACGTCTTGGTAAATCTGGATTCCGCTTTTCAAAACGTTATCTGTTCCTAGAGTTTCCAATGGTTTGTAAATGATTTCAAATCGATCTTCGAATTCACCGGAGTTTGAATAGAAAACATAATTCCCACTGCTTATATTAATTACTTTGTTTTGGTATTTATCTTTTAAGTAAACAATTTGACTTTCTTCAAACGCGCCATCTTTGTCTGTTAAAGTAATTGTATAATTACCAGCAACTGCAGCCTTCATTCCAATCTTAACTATATCTTCATCAAATACAGGTGCTTTCTTCGCTTGGATTCCCAATTTTCGAGTGTCCAAAATGCTCCAAAAAGAATCGTTACCCACAGACAGCAATTCTGTGTCAAAATCAGCATCAAAACCGTTGGTTGCTAATGGCAGATACCCGATAAGGATTTCATTATTAACATTGGTTGGCGATTTGAATTCTAACCAAAATCTATCTTTTTTTGCAGCTTTGTTATAATAATTAGCCCCGTCGGTATGCCTCATACTATTATTGAACACCAACGGTGTATTTTTACCAGCTTGTTTGGCCTGAACAATAAAACCTTGTGCTACGGAGATGTGTCCATTGGGTTTTCTATTGTTCGATCCAGCATACGTTGCAGAAGTTCCTCCCACACCATTTAGAAGTGCATAATTATTGGTTTTATAATTGTTGTAGTTGCTTCCTTGTTGTGCCAAAACAGTGTTGTCATTATTTGTCCAAAAATATGCTACACCATAAATTTTTGTACTGTTGGCTTCGAAAAGGTCATCAAAATTAATGTTGGATGGATAAGGATTCCCTACCATATTATAGCCACGGGTAGCACCACTCCATTTTAAATTATAAGAAGATATATCGCCATTCTGTGGTACTCCAACAAACTTGAAAGGACTTGGTGTTGTACCTGGACCTCCTGGTGACTCCGAAACGATTTTATCTGGAAACTCATTTTTACCTCTAATTGCATATCCTCTTGAAGGTTCAAAGTTAGAAGCTGCATTTAATGTAATCTCATTTGCCAGACTTGTAACGAAGCGGTCATTAGTTTCATTGTACACTAAAAATTGATTCCAAGGCGTTCCCGTTCCTGTACCTCCATTAGCTTGATTGTAACCATCTGAAAATTGATATAGATTTTGACCTTTTACTGGCGATGACCAATAGTTGTAACCCATTTTCGGGAGCAATGCTGTTTTTTTGACAGTGATGTTTCCCGAGTTTTCTGCCGTAACCTTTTGAAGTAGATTACCATTGTCTGCCACTACAAAACTTGCAGAACCTGCTTTATTGTTAATCTGACCATTCACAGTTACTGCAGCATCTTCATTTATTGTAAGACTTCCAGTAGGATTGATTGTTAAATCTTTACTTTCAAAACTTCCTCTTACAGCAGTGTCATAATGTGTATCTACGATTGCACTTTTCGTAGCATTTGGTACGCCATTGCTCCAATGAGGATTCGCCGGGTTTAGCCAAATAGTATTGTTTGGTGAATAAACACGATTGTAATACAAACCATCTATCTCAGGACCCATTGCTCCTGGAAGAAACTGTATAACATATTGAACATAGTTACCAACATTAGTATTAGGAGTTGCTGGAGGCGTTATTAATAGATATAATCTGATGTATAATTTCTCTCCTGGTTCAAGTTTAAGCCCTTCTTCAAAAGCGAAGCTTTGTTCTGTATAATTATCAGGATTTGTTCCTTTTGCCAAAACCACAACATCACTAGAGAAGTCTATTGTTTTTGAAATACGGATTTCATAGCTTGTTCCAGCTGTTCCTTTAGCCCTATACTTGAATGTTTTTGGCTCTATTGTTTTTTGCGAACTGGTATTATCCATTACAAACTGGACATATCTTGTAGGATCAAGTGTTTGTGCAGTATTATTGCTTACAATGTAAAAAGTCCTTGGGTTTGTTTCCCCACCTACATTCATAGATAAATTCCCAACTGTTTTCATTTCTGTAGAATTTATAAATGTCTGGAAAGTTGTTGCAGTAAAATTAACCTTATCCCATCTGATAAGCGGTGAAGTTACATTTGGATTATTTGTGATATTTACTGTAGCAGAATTCGAAACCCCAAATTCATTCGTGATATAATAATTGAACGAATCTGTTCCGATGTAATCTTTCGCCGGAATATAATTAATACTGTTATTAGCATTAAGTGTTGTGCTTCCGTGTGCTGGTTGCGTGAAAGTCAAAGAATTGATCTTGTTGCTGTAATCATCATTTACAAGAACATCGATATCAATATCATTGTTAACGATATTTGAAACGGTGTCATCATAAGCAAGAGGAGCAGTAGAACTAGATTCTGTATATCCGATGAATGCAGGACCAACATTCTGTCCGTTTTTCAATAATATTTGAAATGCATCCCAAGTATTATAAACATAAATTCTCAAATATAAAACTTGTCCGTCTGTAGCAATTGGTCTCGAAAAATTAGTCAACGAGAATGCAGAAACCCCTGATGAAATTGCTGTTTCCGGAAGTATTGTACGAGGATTTGAGAAGTTACTACTCAATGAATAATCTACTCTGATGTTAGCATCGCCACCTTGCGTTCTACATTCAAAATTAAATTCAGCAAGATTTAGCTTGTAACCTTGTTTTGGGCTGATGGTAAATTGAACATATTTTGAAGTATCAACCGTCTGAGCATTTTTGTCTGGCCAACCACTGCTGTGAAAAGCATTATATCCATTACCAAGATCTTGCACATAAGATAGAGCTTGAGTAGATGTTAAATTAATTTTATCAATATTGGTGTTGGTAAAAGTAGACGCAAAGTTGGAATTGTTCCATCTTGCTAATGCTGTATTTACATTTTCAACTACATTAATACTTACAGTAGCTTCGTTAGACGATCCAGTAGAATTGCTCGCTTTATACTTGAAAGTGTCTGATCCTGTGTACCCTGTTGTAGGTTTGTAGGATACATTTGTAGTACCGTTTACAGTCAATGTTCCGTGTGTAGGCTGTTGCGTAATCGTCACACCATTGATTGTTAACACAGAAGTATCATTACTAAGAACATTGAATATAGCCTCATTGTTTTTGTAAGCCGTGTACGAATCATTGTTTGCGACTGGCACTGCGGTATTTGGATCTTGTGTCACATTGATGCTAACAGTTGCCTCATTGGATTCCCCGGTAACATTGCTCACCTGGTATTTGAAAGAATCAGAACCTACATAGCCTGCCACCGATTTGTAAGTAACGTTCGAAGTACCGTTTACAGTTACAGTTCCGTGCAAAGGTTGTTGGGTGATTGTAATCCCAGTAAATGCTAAAGTCGAAGTATCATTGTTTAAAATATTAAAAACAGAATCTCTGAAATTATAAACATTGTAAGAATCATTATTGGCCACCGGAACAGCTGTTACAACATTGAGACTAACAGTTGCTTCATTAGATGGACCAGTTACGTTCCCAGCTCTGTATTTGAAAGAATCTGCACCACTATATCCTGCTGTTGGCGTGTACTTTACATTTGAAGTACCATTCACAGTAAGAGTTCCGTGCGCAGGTTGTTGAGTAATTGTAATCCCAGTAAAAGCTGATCCAGAAGTATCATTTGATAAGATATTAAGATCAGTAGCTGTATTTTTATAAACGTTGTAAGAATCATTGTTTGCTATTGGAACAGTTGCCTGAACTTCTGTTAATTTGAGAGTATTAGCTTTGATTCTCCAAGTTGCATTATTGTAATCATTCCCTGAACCATAAAAGCGAATAATCAATCTCTGAGATCCTGAAATTGTAATATTTAAAGGGATATTCTTAATTGCATTGCCAGTAATAGTTTCATTATTAACTAACGTAACAGTATTTGAATTGTTAAAGAAGTCGTAAGTACCTATAGAACTTGAGTTTGGAGCAATGTAATATTTTATAGTGTAACTATCGTTAAGGGATGAAGTAAGTCTTTCCTGCTCAAAAGCTAGATTAGAGATTTTTATGGAGGCATTACTCGATGAACTAACGGAAAAACCAAAATAACGGTAATGTTCTATACTTGTATTACCCCAAGCAGTGGTCCTCATTCCTTGAGAATCATAATTGATAATATTCTGTTCCGTTCCAATAGCTGAAACAGTGACACGACTATCAGAATAACTCACATTTCCATTAGATGTCAATGCCCATCTAGCAAGATCTGTCTGCGCATTTGCAATTGTAAATAAAGCAAGAAAAAGTAAAAAATAGTATTTTTTCATTATCTATAAATATTTGATTTTAGACCAAAAATATTATCGACCATTTTTTAGTCAGATAATAATCCATGATTATAAAAACATACATTTATGTTAATGAACTTAATAATACGCCCCAGAATACAGAGCACCATCAATGTGTTTTCAGAATCAATAATGCAATACTATTGATAATAACACAAAAACTGACTGTACTTCGGGCTAGTTATGCTAAAACAGGGGAAAAACTACCCCTTAGGACAGGAATTTAAAAGGGCGTGTTGTAGGTTTGTAGATTAGTTTTGACTAAGCTTTCGGAAAAAATCCTTCCTATCCTTGAGACCAAGTATGCTATAGATATTCTTAATATGGTACTTCACAGTACTTTCAGAAATGAAAAGCTTATCAGCAATTTCCTTGTTAGAAAAACCATCTGCTATGAGTTGAAGTAGTTCCTTTTGCCGGTCTGTGAGTTTCTCAAAATTCTCCGATATACTTTGCGGATTTACGAATCTCTCATTCGAGTGATTTTCCTGAGAATATGAGCTGACATCTGATTTCATAAGCTCAATCTCACTTTCCATTTTCAATTTATCTTTTCGAAAATTCCGTCTACTTTTTACTATATAAAATGTACCAACAAATGCTATACCAACAAAGGAAAACAATCCAAAAATCTTCTCCCAAAAGAAAGTTTCTGTTTGATTGCTTTGGTCCTTTTCAAGAAATTTTCTGTCCATCACATGCATTTCAGAAATCTTGCCATCCAATCGTTCCAGTTTGCGCAAAGAATCCAGCCTCAATCCAAGCACATTTGCCTTATCAAACATCCCGTTTTGTTTGTAGAGTTTTTCCATCTCAGCTGTCGCGAAAATCCTATACTTCAAAATATTGCAACTATCTGTTATTTTCAAAGTTTCCTGGTAAGTGTTTTCAACTTTAGCAATTTGCTTGTCAATAGAATATAGCTCCATCATCTTAACCATCACAATCGGAAGATTGCAATAGTCAATATCCCTCATTATTGAGAGCGCTTCTTGATATTTCTTTTCGGCTTGTTTTAGTTTCTGATCTCGAATCAGCAGATAGCCTTCTTGTATTAGAATAAAGGCTTGATCTTCCGGGAATGGATTTTTATATTTCTTAGACGCAAGATATTCCATTGCAACTCTGGATTTCTCATAATCTTTGTTATCAAAATAGATAAATGCAAACTCGTAATCAATCCTCATTTTCAATAAATTCCCATCCGGAAGACCATCAGCAACAACTTCAGATTTTTTAAGATAATCAATACTCATCATAAAATCGTTGACACTGCGATAAGTATTTGCCATCAAATAAAGAATTTGTCCTTCCTCATCATTCGAAAGATCTTTGCGCAAAAGCAGTTCTGATAATTTCTGTTGAGAAACATCGTATTTTCCGGCTCTGTTATTTTGAAAGATTTCTTTTTCTAACGAGTCTAGGTTGATGTCTTTGGCCAAAAGAAAATTGGCACAGATCAGTAGTAATAGCAATGAGTAACGAGCCATTTTGATTCTTGTGTTAAAGTGTTTTTGAGATTAATTTCAATTTAGGTTAGCCTAAATTCTCACCGCAATAAATTTTTTCTGCTCAAAAATAATTAATTATTTTTACATAAAATACATTTTAACGTATTTTTTTTACCAATCACTATCAAACACAGTAATATTTAATATAAACATTCGTTTAACTAACTTAATATTGAATATTTATCAAATCATAAACTATGATTTATAATTTACATATTTTCAACCATATCAAATTATTAAAACCATAATCTCAAATAGAATTAAAATCAAGTCTATCATTAATTTGCAAAATCATTACTTAAAAAAATCATATTAAATCAATCATATTTTGAACAATATTTTGCAAAATGCACATCCATTTTAGATTAAAAAATTATATTTGTGAAAATTGATCTGATATATTAAAAAAAGAGTATTTATGAGTAAAATTTCTGATAGATTGAACAGACTGAGCTATTCTCAGACTTTTGTGATGAGCAACAAAGCGCGCGATATGAAGGCCGCAGGAATAGATGTGATAAGTTTGACTTTGGGAGAACCAGATTTCGATGTTCCTCAAAAAATAAAACAAGCCGCTTTTGATGCCATTAATGAAAACTATAGCCACTACTCGCCTGTTCCCGGATTTTTGGAATTAAGACAAGCCATTGCCACAAAACTGAAAAGAGACAATGATCTAGATTATAAACCATCACAGATCTGTGTTGCTAATGGCGCGAAACAATCTATTATGAATGTCTTATTAGCCATAGTAAATGACGGCGACGAAGTAATTCTTCCCGCTCCATATTGGGTAAGTTATGACGAGATGGTGAAACTGGTTGGCGGAAAGTCCGTTTTCATCGAAACTTCTATTGATACAGAATTCAAATTCACAGCTGAACAACTTGAAAAAGCAATTACACCTAAAACAAAAGCATTACTTTACAGTTCGCCCTGTAATCCTTCTGGAAGTTATTATACAAGAGAAGAATTGGAAGCGATTGCGAATGTTGTCGCAAAATATCCTCACGTTACGATCATCTCAGACGAGATCTACGAATTTATCAATTATGAAGGCGAACACGTTTCTATCGCAAGTTTTCCACAAGTTTACGAACAAACTGCTGTCATCAACGGAATGAGCAAAGCTTTTGCAATGACAGGCTGGAGAATCGGATATTCTGCTTGTCCGGAATGGCTAGCAAGCGCTTGTGACAAAGTTCAAGGTCAAATGACGAGTGGCGCTAATACCGTTGCGCAAAGAGCGTCTATAACAGCTATGCAAATGGATCCTTCGGAATTGCAATATATGATTACTGAGTTTAACAAAAGACGTGACTTGGTTTTTGAATTAATGAAAGACATCAAAGGTTTCAAATGTAATCTTCCAAAAAGTGCTTTCTATTTCTTTCCAGACATCTCATATTTCATCGGGAAAAATCTTGGAGGAACTGAGATCAAAGACGCTGACGACTTTGCGATGTTCCTGTTGGAAAATGCACACGTTGGTTGCGTTGGCGGTGTAAGTTTCGGAAGTCCGGAATGCATCCGTTTTTCTTATGCAGCATCTGAAGAAGATTTGAGAGAAGCTATGAAAAGGATTAAAGATTGTGTAGAGAAGTTTTAAAATTGTAAGTCTGAGGTTCTCGAAGACATTAAATAAAATCAAACATCACTTTTTGAGTGGTGTTTTTTTATTTTCAAAATCTTCAAAATCCTGAGTTAGCGCATTCAAAAAGTTAATTACTTGTTTGAAATTTGAATCATATTTGAAACTTCATTATTTATCATCTTATTAATGAAACTAATTTAAGTCCATCTTTTCTTAGATAACACTGTTAGTTTCCAAACTTTCATATTGATAGATTTTATAAATCGATATTTAATATCCAATTCACAAAATCTTTGTAATTTCGCACTATCAAAAAATAACAATTTAAACTTAAATATTATGTCATTAGTAGGTAAATTATTCCCAAATGTTGCGATTGATGCAATGAGCGAAATGGGTGACGATCTTAAGATCAATGTTTTTGAAGAAGCTTTAAACAATCAGCAAAAAGTTATTTTGTTCTGGTATCCAAAAGATTTCACTTTTGTTTGCCCTACAGAATTGCACGCATTCCAAGAAGCTTTACCAGAATTTCAAAAAAGAAATACAGTGGTAATTGGTGCATCTTGCGATACGAATGAAGTTCATTTCGCTTGGTTGAACACTCCAAAAGACAACGGCGGAATCGAAGGTGTAACTTACCCGATCCTTGCAGATACACACAGACAATTGGCAAACATCCTTGGAATTGTAGACCAAGATTTGGATTACGATGAAGAAGGAAACGAAGTTTACACTGGTTCAAACGTAACTTACAGAGCTACTTATTTGATCGACGAAACTGGAAAAGTGTTCCACGAGTCTGTAAACGATATGCCACTTGGAAGAAACGTGAAAGAATATCTTCGTTTGATCGATGCTTACGCTCACGTTCAGAAACACGGTGAAGTTTGTCCTGCAAACTGGGAAGAAGGGAAAGAAGCAATGAACGCTAACAGAACTGGCGTTGCAGAATACTTCAGCAAAAACTAATTTAACAATATAAAAATGTAACAGTTTAACAATGAATCAATTATTGGTAAATTGTTAAACTGCTACATTGCTAAATTTATAAAATCATGTACATAGAACTTACAGAAGACAACTTGCAACAGATTGTAAGTGAGAATGACAAGGTGATGGTTCAGTATGGCGCAACGTGGTGTGGAAACTGCAGAATTATGAAACCAAAATTCAAAAAATTGGCTTCAGAAAATGACGAAATTCCTTTCTATTACGTAGATGCAGAGAAATTACCAGAGAGCAGAAAGCTGGCGACAGTTGACAATTTGCCAACATTTGCAGTGTTCGAAGGTGGAACTTTGAAAAGCCAAGTTCAAACCAATAAAGCTGACAGCTTGACGACATTATTTTCTGAAATAAAAGCTTAGAATAATTAATATTTTAATCATTTAATTTTTTAATCTTTAAATTTAAAATAATGAAATTACCCATCATAAGACAGTTTTATCAAAACCAAACGCCAGAAAATCTGGAAGCGACTTTGGAAGTTTTGGAAAGTTTTTCAGAATTCCGAAATGTTTCTGAGGAAGATCTAAACGTTGCAGGAGAATTGATCACGAACATTTGCGGAGCTTTGGAAGTTCACGCAAACGTCAACAATGGAATGAGCGAAAAAGACGCGCTCAACTCATTTACTCAAAAAGTAATGGGATCTATTGATAAATAAAAATTAACTTTTATATTATATCGAGGCTTTAGAATCATTTCTAAAGCCTTTTTTATTAAATTTGAATAAATCAAAAATTATGAAGGATTTTATTGAAGCGCTTCCAAAAGCTGAATTGCATTTACACATCGAAGGAAGTTTTGAACCAGAACTGATGTTCGAAATTGCCCAAAGAAACCAAATCGAAATTCCTTATAAAACAATTGACGAAGTTAAAAAAGCTTATCAATTCTCTTGTCTTCAGGACTTTTTGGATATTTATTACGCCGGAGCTGGTGTTTTGATTCACGAGAAAGATTTCTATGATTTGGCGATGGCTTACTATCAGAAATGTTATGAGAACAATGTGATTCATACCGAAATAATGTTCGACCCACAAACGCATACAGAACGTGGAATTACTTTTGAAACCGTCATTAATGGATTACAGAAAGCAAGAATTGATGCCAAAGAAAAATGGGGAATCAATTCTTTATTTATAATGAGCTATCTGCGACATTTGTCCGAGGAATCAGCATTTGAAACTTTAAAGCAATCGCTTCCTTTCAAAGATCTCATCACTTGTGTAGGTTTGGATTCTTCCGAAATGGGAAATCCGCCTGTCAAATTCAAAAATGTGTTTGAAGCGTCTGTGAAAGAAGGTTACATTCCAGTAGCTCACGCCGGCGAAGAAGGTCCGACCGAATATATTTGGGAAGCTATTGATGTTTTAAAAGTTGCAAGAATCGACCACGGAAACAGATGTTTGGAAGATGAAAATCTGGTTAATGAAATCGTGAAAAGAGATTTAGCTTTAACGGTTTGTCCACTTTCCAATCTTGAATTGAGAAACACCGACGTGATGGCCAACCATGCTCTGAAAAAGCTCTTGGATAAAGGAATCAAAGCAACGGTCAATTCTGATGACCCTGCTTATTTCGGCGGTTATATGAATGCGAATTTCGAAGCCGTTCAGGAAGCTTTGAATCTTTCGAAAGAAGAAATTTTCACATTAGTTAAAAACTCCTTCAACTACTCTTTTGCGACTGATGAGCAGAAGAAAGCTTATTTGGAAAAAGTGGATGAAGTAATTAATAATTTTTAAGAATCATCAAACTCCTTTTATGATTTTGGAAACCATAATGCTCATAGAGTTTTTTCGCTTTTTCATTGTGGTTTTCGATTTCTAAAAGTACCACTTTGAAGTTATTTTCAACAGAATAATCCTTCACAAATTCCAAAGCTTTTTTGCCTAATGATTTACCTTGAAATTCTGGTTTGACAAACAATTCATCCAAAAACAAGATCTCTCCACCAAACTCAAAACTGAAATATTTAACTAAAATAATATAGCCAGCAATTTGACCTTCAAAAACAATCTTGAAACATTCGCCATATTTCTCTTCATTAATGAATTTTGCAAAGTTTTCATTCGTCACTTTCTTATCAAAAGGATAAAAATCTATGGCGTAGAAATCCCGCATCATATGAGACAATTTTGGAATATCGGAAAGCGTTGTTTTTAAAATTTCGTGCTTCATCTTTTCTTTTTTTCTCGCCAAAGCCAAGGCGCAATCGGATTCTTATCTTGCCAAAGTCCTGCTCTATTTTTTCTGGCAGTTTTTTCCAGTTTTGCATAGATTGGATCAGTTGAATATTTTGTGAAATGCCAGGCCATTCCCAGCTTGATCATTTCCTGATTGACGTTTTTATTTTTATCATTTATGACAACGGCAATCAATCTTCTGTATCGGTCATATTTTTCACCTTTGATTGTCACTATTCTTCCAAAACAAAGGTCCGACAAAGCTATTTTGGCATTATTACCAAAAGGTTGTTTCCCTCGTTTTTCAGGACAATCAATATGCGCTAAACGGATTTTTGTAGGAACGTTTTTGTAAAGAATTTCCATCGTGTCACCATCCATTATTCCAATGACTTTCGCGGAAAATGTTTTATTAGAAAGCTTTTCTGAAGGTTGCGCTTGACCAAATAACTGACCTGAAAATAAAATAAGAAAAAGAAAATATTTCATTGAGAAAATTAAATCTCAAATTTTTTCTTCGCTAATTCTTTTCGTACTCTACTCAAACTTTCGGGCGTGATCCCGAGGTAAGAAGCTACCATCCATTGTGGTGCTCTCAACATGAGGTTTGGATATCTTTTGAGAAAGTCCATGTAGCGTTCTTCCGCCGTTGTACTGATCAAAGCATTCACTCTGTTCTGAAGATTTTTGATGTGATTGAACATCAATCGCTGGTTTTTTTCTGCAACATCAGGATAAACTTTGGACAGATTTTCGAAAAAACCTTCTTTCGTAATGATCACTGTGCTTTCCTCGATGGCCTCTATATAGAATCGGGATTTCTCATTCAACAACTGACTCGTGGTATCAGAAATAATCCAGTTTTCCGGCGCAAATTGTATCACGTGTTCCTTACCCGCTTTATCTATAGAATACATCCTCAGCAAACCTTTTTCCACAAAAAAAGTGCAATCCGAAATTTCACCTTCACGCAGGATTATTTCATTTTTTTTCACTTCTTTGATTTCATAAAAAGTTGTGCAAACTTCCAAACTATCAATAGGAACTCCCAAGATTTTGGAAAGGTGGTTACGAAAATTCTGATATTCCATTTGTGTAAATTGTCTTTAATAAGAAATAATTTTGATTAAATCTGATCCAAATCTATACTTTGGTGCGAAGCGTTGTAAAAAGCTTTTCCATTTTCCAAAGCAATAAGTTGCGGACTTTGATGCGTGATATCAAAACGGTTTTCTATCTCGTTGGAAACATCACGATTGGCAATCAAATCAAGATAATAATAAGAATAATCTTTATCAGAACCCTGCATCTGCTTTTCAAAAGATTTCAAAACAGTCTTGCTGATAAAACACCTCGTTGAATGCTTGAAAATCAGTATTTTTTGCTCAAATGATTTTTCCACAATTGCGTCAAGCTCTTTTACAGATTCTAATTTTTTCCAAAGACTTGTAGATTGGTCTTGCTCGTGTTTCTTTCCGAATATTTGGTCTAAAAATCCCATCAAATTAATTTGAGTAAAAATAAGATTTTCCAATCAGAAAAGAAAATATATTTTAATGGTGATGAAAAAGGTGTCCAGTCAACGCCAAAGCAATCCCGACGATCACAAGTACGATTTTCTGCCAATCCATTTTGTGATTTTTGTTGCTTTCAAAAATAATAACTGAAGAAATATGAAGGAAAATTCCGCCAACTACAGCCAAGAAATACACTTTCAAATCCTCATCAAAGTATCTTCCAAGCAACATTCCCAAAGGTGAAGCTAATGCGAAAACGGAAACGATGACCCAAAATTTGGTAGAGAAATTTTTGCTGTGCGCAAGGAAACTTCCCAAAACAAAAGAAATTGGAATATTATGAAACAAAATCCCCAAAAGATAGGGCGACAAAGTCTCTTTCTCGTGTGACAAAGGAATTCCCTCGATAAAAGCGTGAACAAACAACCCAGCAATCAAAGCAACTGGAAGAATTGCGTGATCTTCCGAATGGTGATGAAGATGGCCGTGTTCAAAACCTTTGGTCAGATTTTCCAAAAGCATTTGAATCAAGACACCCAAAATCACGAAAATCCCAATTTGATGTCCGCCTAATTCATAAACCTCTGGAAAAACCTCGTTGAGGCAAATCGTTATTAGAAAACCTGCACTGAGAATCAAAAGATTTTTAGCGAATTGCTGTTTGCTCCCGAAATATTTTCCGAGAAAAACACCGATTAAAACGCTCAATATGAGTAGTAAAATTATAATCATAATCTTTAGTTGGAAGATGGATGTTGGATGTTGGAAGTCTTCCCTCTTCCGTCTTCTGACTTCTGACGTTTAAACAAATTGATGCAACGTGGCGAAGTTGATTCATCAAAATCATTCAGTTGATAATCGCCCCATCTTTTCACCAATTCAAAACCGAATTCTTGTGCATATTGCTGGATTTTTTCAGCTGACGTCAGTTTTACTCTTTCGAAAAAATGAAACTTTTCACCTTTGTCTTCAAAATCGATTTCTTTTACAATGTATTCGTTTTCAATATGTTTTTTGACATTGAAAAGAATATTTTCCTTCTCAACAGAACTTTGCGGAACAATTACATTTTTCACAAATTCTGAATTCAAGAAATCTAAAACAAAATAACCTTCATCCTTTAAAACATCAGAAACAGATTTGAAAACACTTTTATCTTCGGCTTCAGTTTCGAAATATCCAAAACTCGTAAACAGATTAAAAACCGCATCTACAGGCTCGCTTTCAATTGGATTTCGCATATCGTGAACCTGAAATTTCAGAGTCTCGGTCTCGAATTGCTTATCAAAACTGATACTTTGCTCAGACAAGTCCAAACCCAAAACATCGTAACCCAATTTATTCAGATAGACAGAATGCCTGCCTTTTCCGCAAGCCAAATCGATTATTTTTGAATTTTTCTCAAGTTTTAGAAAATCGGTTAAAAGATTCAGAAAGTTTTCTGCCTCGTTGTAATCTCTGTTGTTGTATAAAATATGATAATATGGTGTATCAAACCATTCTTCGAACCATTGCATTTTGCAAAAATAGTGAAAATTGACGTGAGACAAATAGAATATAGATGATAGATTTTTCAAATCAATTATCATTTATCGATTATCATTCATTAATTTTGCAGAATGGATATAGAAAATCTTCAGATACAGGTCAAAACTTTTTTTGGATTAGAACAGATTTTGGCAGAAGAAATCAAGAAATTAGGAGGTAAAAATGTGGAAATCAAAAACCGCGCAGTCACTTGCGAAGGCGATTTGGGATTTCTTTACAAACTGAATTATTCTTGCAGAACAGCCGTTAAAATTATCATTCCGATTATGGAATTCAAGGCTTATAATGAAAGTAAATATTACGATAAGCTTTTTAAGTTTGAATGGGATGAATTCTTGGACAAAAACCAGACTTTTGCCATCGATGCTACTGTAAATTCTGAAAGGTTTCACCATTCTCAATTTATGACTTTGAAAATGAAAGACGCGATTGTTGATTATTTTCAGGACAAACATAAGATGAGACCAAGCGTGAACAAGGACAATCCGGATATCAAATTCCATCTTCACATCGACAGAGAATTGGTGACGATTTCCATCGATAGTTCTGGCGATCCGCTTTTCAAACGTGGCTACAGAAAGGAACAAACCATTGCACCAATCAACGAAGTTTTGGCTTCAGGAATGTTGCAATTGGCAGGTTGGGACGGAAAAGGGAATTTCCTGGATCCAATGTGTGGCTCTGGAACATTGTTGATCGAAGCGGCGATGATTGCAATGGATTTGCCAGCGCAAACTTTCAGACGATATTTCGGTTTTCAAAACTGGAAAAACTATGATTCTGAATTGTTTAAAACCATCAAAGATGTTAGACTGAACCGCGTGAGAGAATTCACAGGGAAAATCGTAGGTTATGATATTGATTCTGAGGCTTTGGACGTTGCACACATCAACATAGAATCTGCTGAAATGGACGATGTTATCACACTTAGAAACAAAGATTTCTTCGAATCTGAGAAAGATTTGTTTCCATTGTTGATGGTTTTCAATCCGCCTTATGATGAGAGAATTTCCATTAATGATGATGATTTCTACAAGAAAATTGGCGATACTTTCAAACAACATTATCCAAACACTTTGGCTTGGCTGATTTCCGCAGACCTTGATGCTCCGAAGAAAATTGGCTTGAGACCTTCCAGAAGAATCAAATTGTTCAACGGTAAATTAGAAACGAGATTTTTGCAATACGAAATGTATGATGGATCTAAGAAGGGGAAATATCTGAATAAGGAAGTGGAGTAAAATGTTCTATATTTTATCAATAATATTTTTCGGTTTAGGTATTTGGGAATATCGAAAATATGTAAATAATTACAGAGAAATAAATACGTCAAAAATTAGAAGCATTGTCAGTTGGTTTTCCCTAAGTTTAATATTTTTAGCAATCGGAATTTTTGGATTTAAAGATTAACAATTTGAACAAGACACTCTCCATCATCATCGCAATCTTCAACAGAAAAGACGAATTGTTCGAGCTTCTCAATTCCTTGTCTCATCAAACGGATAAAGATTTTGAAGTTATAATCGTGGATGATGGTTCCAAGATCGCGCTTCTCCCAACCATAGAATTGTTTTCGGAATTGTTGGACATCAAATTCTATCGAAAAGAAAATTCGGGTCCAGGACTTTCTCGAAATTATGGTGCAAAACGAGCGAAAAATGATTGGTTGGTTTTTGTAGATTCTGATGTGATTGTTAAAACAGATTACATTGAAAACATTAAAAGTAATCTCATCGAAAATCCTTGTGATGCGTTTGGTGGCGCAGACAAAGCACACAAAGGTTTCAATCTGATGCAGAAAGCAATCTCCTACTCTATGACGTCGGTTTTCACAACTGGCGGAATCCGTGGGAAGAAAAGCGCGGTAACCAAATTCCAGCCCAGAAGTTTCAATATGGGCGTGAACAAAGAAATTTTTCTGAAAGTTGGCGGCTTCTCGGAAATGAGAATTGGCGAAGATCCAGATCTCTCGATGACACTTTGGGAAAATGGTTTTACAACAATGTTTTACGACAATATTGGCGTTTACCACAAACGCAGAACGGACTTCGGAAAATTCTCAAAACAGGTTTATCAATTTGGTTGCGCAAGACCGATTCTGAATCAAAGACATCCAAAATACGTTAAGCTAACATTTTGGTTTCCAGCTGTTTTTCTGCTTGGTTATTTTATTGGAATCTTCCATTATTTTGTTTGGGGAAATGGGCTGATTCTCGCGCTGTACGGGCTTTACACGTTTCTGGTTTTCATCCACGCTTGGATTGTGACCCGGAACATCAGCATCGGTTCTATGGCAGTAATTTCCACTTACATCCAAATGTTTTCTTACGGCTACGGTTTTCTGAAATCCTGGTTTCTTCTCAATATTTTGAAACAATCGCCACGAGAAGCTTTTCCGAAACATTTTCATTGATTTAATTAACATTTAATTATAAGTAGATATTGTTCATTGGAACATCTTTTGTGAAATTTAATTTTTAATTAAATCCATAAAACTATGTCTAAAAATATTGCTGACCAATTTGTCGAAATCCTTGTAAAAACGGGAGTTAAACGCATATATGCTGTCACTGGTGACAGCCTTAATTTTTTAAATGACGCTATCAAACGCGAAGGTTCCATCAAATGGATTCACGTGAGACACGAGGAAGTTGGCGCTTTTGCCGCAGCGGCCGAAGCCGAGTTGGAAGGTCTTGCGGTTTGTGCAGGAAGTTCTGGTCCGGGTCACGTTCATCTCATCAACGGGCTTTATGAAGCTAATCGCGCAAATGTTCCCGTTTTGGCAATCGCTTCAACCTGTGAAAGTTCAGAGTTTGGAACTTCTTATTTCCAAGAAACCAATACAATCAAATTGTTTGATGACTGTTCGGTTTACAATCAAATTGCAACAACACCGGAACAAGCGCCAAGAATGTTACAAGCGGCTTTGCAACACGCCATTTCTCAAAAAGGTGTGGCAGTTTTAGGAATGCCAGGTGATCTTTTTGAAGCTGACTCTGTGAAGAATATTAGTTCAGATTTAGTTTTCAAAACCAATCCAAGAATAATTCCTTCAGAAGAAGAAACCAATTGGATTGCAGATCATCTTAATTCAGGGAAAAAAGTGGCGATCTATTGTGGAATTGGCGCTTCCGAAGCTCATTCCCAAGTAATTGCATTAGCCGAAACACTGAAAGCACCAATCGGATATTCTTTCCGTGGAAAAATGGGAATTCAGTATGAAAATCCTTATGAAGTTGGAATGACTGGACTTTTGGGTTTGCCTTCAGCTTTCAAAGCGATGCACGAGGCAGATGTTATTTTATTACTCGGAACGGATTTTCCTTATGTGAAATTTATGCCTGTTGATAAAGTAATTATTCAGATTGATGACAAGCCGGAACGTTTGGGAAGACGAGCACAATTGACGAGAGGTTTTGCAGGGAAAATCAAAGATTCATTAATCAGCCTTTTACCATTAATCAAAATTAATGACGACAGAGAATTTCTTGATAAACAATTAGAGTTTTATGAAAAAGTCAAAAATAATTTACAATCCTACGTTGAAGATAAAGGGAAAGAAAATCATATCTCTCCCGAATTTGTTGCAGAAACTTTGAACATTAAAGCTAATGAAAATACAATTTTCACCGTTGATACAGGAATGTGTTGCGTTTGGGGTGCGAGATATATCAACGCGAC
>RCUH01000383.1_pt1 | contig 48896 bp, 46 predicted proteins | sample 2166191 | NCBI WGS metagenome assembly RCUH01 (sample SAMN09932848, study PRJNA488358) | compost metagenome | feature: garden; material: soil; isolation source: compost soil in an enriched community after 214 h of incubation | place: Germany: Experimental Botanical Garden Goettingen | collected... | reverse complement strand
GGAACGGCTTTTTTGTGTTTATATACTTTTGAATATACTAAACAGTAAGAATCAAGTACTACCAGCCAAACAAACAAAGAACAGGAGGTTATAAGTCCAATGTTCCCTCTCTGCCGATATCCAGGTTCGTTCCCGTAATGGCATTTGCAGCAACCTTAAAAAAGGTAATGAGCTTATTGGATTTATTGTCCCAGTAATGTGCATCGGAAGTTTCAACCTTTAATACACGAATATGGGGATCATCCTTACCTTTTTCAAACCAGGCATCCATCAGTTTGTTCCAGTATTTATCTATCCTCTCCTGATCACGTGAAATAGTTGCTTTTCCACTAACGGATATGAAATTGTAATCTCCCACATGACTATAAGCAATGTCTATCCGCTTGTTTTCAAGTAAATTTTGATGGATATTACTTTCCGAGGAGATTAGCATCCAAATATTTCCCTGCTCATCCACTTCCTGCCGACTAATAGGCACAATGTGCAACTCATCACCTTTATTTCTGGTAATAACCATTCCAATATCTATTTTGTCTACTAATTCGGTCAGTTTTTTTACTGCTTCAACGTTGTTCAAATTTTCTGTGCTCATAGGTAAATGTTTTGAAATTACTTGTGTAAGTAAATTAGACTTTCCGGGTATCTTTTCAAAACGGCAGGTGTTAAATTAATCAAATAGAGTTTAAATATTAACACATGTTATGTCTTGAAATGGGCTTCAAGTCATGGAAGGCTTGGATCCACACTATAATCCTTTGCTTGTATTATAGAAATATGCGCTTTGAAGTAATTAGATAGTGAAGTTATTTGAAAAAAATGCTGTTGTGCAATCCTGCTCAATTTTCAAAGTATAAAATCCTGGAAAATAAGATGAGTTGTGGCAGGGCAAAAAAAATGCCTTGCATTCTTTCAAATACAAGGCACCAGTATGATGTTAAATGAAATTAGAAAATTTCAGCGTCAGTAAAATGGAATTTTCCTTCAATTGCAGCATTCTCATCAGAATCAGATCCGTGAACTGCGTTTCTTCCTTTTGACTCAGCGTAGTACTTACGGATAGTTCCTTCAGCAGCTTCTGCAGGATCTGTAGCACCGATCAATGCACGGAAATCTGCAACCGCATTGTCTTTCTCTAAGATAGCTGCAACGATCGGACCAGATGTCATGTACTCAACCAACTCACCGTAAAATGGACGCTCAGCGTGAACTTCATAGAATTTCTTTGCCTGATCCTCTGATAAACGAGTGAATTTCATCGCTTTGATTGAAAATCCAGCCTGGATGATCATATCAATAATTTTCCCCATGTGACCGTTTTCGATCGCATCTGGCTTTAACATTGTAAATGTTCTGTTACCTGACATCTTATTTGATTTGAATAATTTGCTGCAAAAGTACAACTATTTCCCAATATACTGGTTCAGAATGAATGGAATATCAGTGAAAAAGTCAATTTTAGACAAATCTAAAAATAAGTTTTATCTTTGTGTAAAATTGAGTGCATGTTGAGGCTAACACAAAGTGAAGAAAACTATTTAAAAGCTATTTTCACGCTCAGTCAGGATGGAAAAAAATCAATTTCTACAAATGACCTGGCAGAAAAAATGACCACCAAAGCGTCATCTGTTACTGATATGCTTAAAAAGCTAACAGATAAGAATCTACTTGAATATAAAAAATACCAGGGCTGCGAACTGACGAAACTTGGAAATACACATGCATTGGCCATTATCCGAAAGCACCGTCTTTGGGAAACATTCCTGGTGGATAAGCTGAATTTTGGCTGGGACGAAGTACATGAGATCGCAGAACAGCTGGAACACATTCATTCAACCGAACTCACAAACAGGCTCGATGAGTTTTTAGGTTTTCCTAAAGTAGACCCTCATGGAGAACCGATTCCCGGAAAAGACGGAAAGATTGAATCGATCTCTAACCGGATCTTACTTTCAGAAGCGAGTATCGGAACGAAAGCGATTATTATGGGGGTTGAGGATGATCAGACAGAATTTCTGCAATACCTGAATAAGATCGGATTGTACCTTGGGACACAGATCGAGGTGCTCGACAAGTTGAGTTTTGACGGATCGATCAGCGTGAATATGGATGAAAAGCAAGTGCAATTTTCCAGTATGATAGCAAAACAAATATGGATCAAACCAGGATAAAATATGCCGTATACCTGCTGGCTGTTTTCATCTTGTTAACTGCATGTAAGGTCCGGAAGAAAAAGGAAAATGAAAAACTGATCGTTTGCTCTACATCGATCACTGCGGATTGCGTGCGGCAGGTTGTCGGAGATAAATTGACTGTTAAATCATTGATGGGGCCGGGAGTTGACCCGCATACATACAATCCCAGGCCAAGTGATGTGGTGCTGCTCAATGATGCAAAACTGGTTGTATATACCGGTTTTCACCTGGAAGGAAAAATGGCTGAACTGTTCGGCCGGCTCTCGGAAAGAAAAGCAGTAGTTTCATTCCAGCTGGATTTCCCGAAGGACAAAATTCTTTACATCGATGGAAATGCGCCGGACCCACATGTTTGGTTTGATACGGATTCCTGGATCCATGGAATGAATGGAGTAGTGGACAAACTCATTGAACTGTATCCGCAGCATGAATTGGAGTTCCGGGAAAATTTTTACAAATTTCTGCTTAGGGTACAGAACAAAACCAAACAGCTTCAAAAAGCATTAAAGGAAATTCCGGAGGAGCGAAGAGTACTCATAACCTCTCACGATGCTTTTCATTATTTCGGGAGAACTTTTGGAATTAAAGTAAAAGCATTACAGGGTGTTTCAACTTCACTGGAACCCGGAATGAAAGACGTAATAGAACTGGTTGATTTTATCGTCGAGAACGACATACAAGCCATTTTTGTCGAGAATTCGGTCAGTCCGAAAGCACTAAACAGTGTTTTAAGCTCGGTAAAGAGAAGAGGGCATCCTGTCAAAATCGGCGGTACTTTGTTTTCAGATGCATTGGGAGCGAAGGGAAGCGGGGCGGATACGTATATTGGAATGCTGAACCACAATGTGAATACGATCAAAGAAGGATTGAAATGAAAAAAGCAATTGAAATATCGGATTTAACAGTCTATTACCGCGATACATTGGCCTTGGACCGGGTTTCGTTATCCATAAATCCTGGAAAAATTACAGGAATTATCGGGCCGAACGGATCTGGTAAATCCACACTGATCAAGGGAATGTTGGGGATTGTTCCCCGGAAATCGGGTGAAATTTCGTTTTTTGGAAATTCCCTGGATAAATACCGCTCTAAGATTGCTTACGTACCGCAAAGAGAATCGATTGATTGGGATTTTCCGATCACAGTGGAAGAAGTCGTTATGATGGGAAGGATTATCCCGAAAAAATGGTGGGCGCGTACTACTTCAGCAGATAAGGAAATTGTGAAAGAAACACTGCAAAAAGTGCGTTTATCCGAATTCTCCGGACGCCAGATCGGGCAGCTTTCCGGTGGACAGCAGCAGCGCGTTTTCCTTGCAAGAGCACTTGCCCAGGATGCCGAACTGATTATCATGGACGAACCGTTTGTTGGAATTGATATGGCGTCACAGGAATCCATTCTTTCCATTGTACAGAAATTACGGGATTCCGGGAAAACAGTGGTCATTGTTCATCACGACTTATCGGTGGTGGCCCAGTATTTTGACGAGGTGGTTTTATTGAATAAACAATTGATCGCATTCGGCCCGATTGAAGAGATCCTGAAATCTGAAAATATTGAAAAAGCTTACGGAATGACTCTGTTATTGAATAGGAAATAAGATGGATTTAAGTGTGTTGATCGTATTTATTGGAACCGCATTGATCGGGATTTCTGCCGCACTGGTTGGTACCTTTACGTTTTTGCAGAAAAAATCCCTGGTAGGTGATGCGATCTCTCATTCCATTCTGCCCGGAATTGTTCTGGCATACATGATTTCCGGACAAAGAAATACTGTCATCCTAATGATCGGGGCATTGATTTCCGGTTGGCTGGCTACTCAGCAAATCTCCTGGTTGCAACGAAAAACAAAACTCAAATCGGATACGATAATTGCCGCTACACTGAGTATTTTCTTTGCTTTCGGACTAAGTTTACTATCCTATATCCAGGGAAGGCCGGACGACGGGCAAGCCGGATTGAGTGATTTTCTTTTTGGGAAAATAGCCGCTTTGAATATAGAAGACCTTTATTTGTTCTCAGTGGTGTCAGTGCTGATCATCGCCATCACCTTTTTCCGCTACCGGATCATGTTCAGTTTTGCTTTCAATAAAGAATTCATGATCAGTAAAGGGTTTTCCTTGAAATTGAATGATTTTATCCTGAATTCGATGACGATTTTGGTAGTTGCAATGGGAGTTCAGGCAGTAGGAGTGGTGCTGATGTCGGCATTGCTGATCATACCGGTTTTAACAGCCCGGATGATTACTTACCGTCTTCCCAGACTGATCACCTTATCACTCATTTTCGGAACGGTTTCCGCCCTGGTGGGATCGTATATTTCGATCCTGGGGAGTAATATTCCAACCGGACCCTGCATTATCATGGTTCTGAGTTTTTGTGCAATCGTTGTGGCTTTATTGGTGAAGGTGCAACATAAAAGGGAAAAAGCATGAATGACCTGCTGATGATATTGACCGCTTGCTCGGTAGCTGTCCCGGCTTCCATCCTGGGAGTGTTACTGGTTTCAAAAAGCCTGGTGATGGTGGCAGATGCGATTTCCCATGCGGTTCTCCCGGGAATTGTAGTAGCATACCTGCTAAGCGGGACCAAAGATTCTGTCCCGATGCTTTTCGGCGCGGCACTAACCGGTTTTTTAACCACTTTCCTGATCTCTTTCTTCCGGAAGAGATGGAAGGTCCAGGAAGATGCGGCCATCGGGTTTACTTTCACTTTCTTATTCGCGCTCGGAGTGCTTTTAATTGCTGTGTTTGCAGGGAAAAACAGCGATTTGGATCAGGAGTGTGTGCTTTATGGAGACCTGGAAACTTCTATTTTAGACCAGGTGATCGTAGGCGAATACCTGTACGGAACCCGAGCGATCTTACAATTGTTACCATTAACCGTTGCTTTGATCTTCATTGTCGTTATTGGCTACAAAGCCTGGAAAGTCTGGGCGTTTAACCCGCAATTCGGTTCTTTTATCGGGATTCCGGTGCGTACCCTGCAATGGATTCTCATGCTTTTATTGAGTATTCACGCGGTATTGAGTTTTGAAAGCGTGGGGGTGATCCTCGTACTTGGATTATTGGTTCTTCCTGCAGCAACCGCATTGCAGTTTTCTAAAACTTTAGCCAGAACATTCTTGTATTCTGCATGCATAGGAATTGTATCTTGTGTGCTTGGAGTATTTATTGGAAAGTGGATAAATATCTCGATATCACCATTGATCGTTTGCGTGAATGGCTTGATTTTTTTGACTTTTGTCCTCATTTCGCCTAATAAAAAAAGTGTAGTATCTCACTGAAAAAGTTCCGGAGGTTCGTTTCAAGAATTCAAGAGTTACCGGTTTATTTGTCTAAAAAAACACAAAAAAGAATTGTAGTATCAATAAAGTAGCTTACCTTTGTTTCAAGAACGACAATTTTCATAGTTGTTAGTTTTGGGTTTTATAGTTTTAGCATGGTTTAGCAGAAAGAGGAGTAAGTTACATAGAATTTACTCCTCTTTTTGTTTTTGTTTGTCGGCGGTTTTCTTTTTTTTCGTTTCTTGCAGCCACAAACTACGTCTATGAAACTAAAATTAATGTTGGCATTCCTGCTGACTTATTCGTTTTCCTATTCTCAAACCCAGGGAGTTGCTTTCCCAACTGTTGGAAAGGGAGTTGCTACGCCTTTCGTTACGGATTACCATGCTATCGGGATCAATTCATCTGCATTGGGCTGGAAGCCGAGATACGCAGGCAAGAAATTCACAACCGGTACTTCCGAATTTGCTTTTAGTATTTCTTCCGATTCATTGAATTCCAAAAAACTTCAGAACCTTACCAAAACACTATACAACGCTGCTCAAAGTAAAAATCCGGATAACATCGATTACCAGAGACAAATGCAGGCCGTAGGAGATTACGCGGAAGCCGGAGTAGCGATCAATTTCGATTACAACTGGCTGGGTTTTTCTTATTACGGAGAAAAATTCGGTGGAATTGCATTCAATATCCGGGAAAGTTACAGCTGGTACTCCAAGATGAACTCTCAAACGACCGATTTGCTTTTCAGGGGGAAAGTATCATCGGTTTTTGATTCACTTACGGTTGTTTATGGTTCGGATACTTCCCGGATAGCAAACCACGCAAGCATTTCCCAGGATACATTGAATAACGTAATCAGTGGTTCACTGAATATCCCGCTTCGGATCAGTGAACTGACGAAAGGAACCCAGATCCAAATGCTTTGGAGCAGAAGTTACAATATCGGTTACGGACGAAAACTCTTCGGCAGGGATTCTGTATTCCAGGTATTCGGGGGAATCGGTGCCAGGTTGATCACATCCATGGCCATGTTTAATATGACTTCGGATGACGACGGACTGCGCATGTATTCTTCCATCACTCCAACTTTTGACATCGATTACGGAAATGTTAGCGGGTCAAATGCCATGCAGAAGAAAACGAAGGGAATTGCTCCTGTTATGGGAACCGGATACGGAATTGATCTTTCCGCCAGTGTCATTTTGTTCAATAAGCTTCGGATAGCTGCGGCGGTGAATAACATTGGTTCCGTGACGTACAAAAGAAATGTCTACAAAGTGAAAGATACCTTATTTGCTTCTTTTGCAATTGGAGGGGTAAACAGCGATAATATTACACAGACAGTTAACCAGCTGGTGCGCGACAACGGATTGTTGACCCTGGAAGGAGAACAAAAATACCGTGTGATCAACGCTTCTGATTTCCGCTTTGGGGTGAGTTACGACCCGATCAAGTACCTGCGTGTAGGATTTGACATGGTTGCTCCGTTCAACAAAGACAATCCGGGATCAATTCAGAACATTGTTTATTCGGTTGGTGGTGACATCATCCCGGTCAAATGGCTTCAGCTGAGCATCGGGTATTATGGCGGCGGTGTTTACAAACACAACATGCCATTGGGAATTACTTTTGTGATCAAAGACGGTGCGTATGAATTCGGAGTGGCTTCAAGAGATGCTTTGAGTTTCTTCCTGAAGAACGGAACAAGTGTTTCCGGAGCGCTTGGTTTTGCCCGCGTCAGATTCTAGATCAGGATATCTTTCAGTTCGTTTAAGATCAAAGCCGTGGCTCCCCAGATCAGGATGTCGTCTTGTTTGAAGTGGGGAACATTTTTCATCACGAATTCGTTGTTGATCTTGATGTCTAAATTGACAACGGATTCACTTTCATACAAGGCCATCAAATCCAGTTCATGAATGGAAGCTACTTCGCGTTCCGAGCGGATGTAATCGAATGATTGATGGTCGGAGTAGAAAACATACGGGCTAATCAGGAATTTACTCACAGGAACAAAAAGCGGTGTCAATTCTTTCAACAATTCAAAGTTGCGGGCGTGTACACCGATCTCTTCGTAGCATTCCCTGATTGCAGTATCCAGCAGGTTGTCGTCATCAATCTCTTTTTTTCCTCCCGGAAAGCTGATCTGACCGCTGTGTGAACCATCGTATACCTGTCTGCGGGTTACGATCGTAGAAAGCTTATTTTCCTCATTGTGGAATAAAATAATAGCTACGGCGGAATCCCGGAACGTGATCCCTTTCTTTATTTCCTCCGAAGAACGGCCCCGGAACGGCATAAATGCCAGGTGAGACTTTTCTCCCGGAAGTTCCTTTTTGAATTGTTCGATTAACTCGTCGTAAGTCATTTTGATTTTCGTACACTTTTCAGGATTCGTTCAAAATCGTCGAAGCTGTAATTCATAATTGGTTTACTGGTAATCCATTGAAAAACATAATACTTGTCATTGACCTTGATCGTTGAAGTGGCATAATATCCTTGCCCGGAATAACTTCCGTCTCCGGAAACTGTTTGAATAAGCCCTTTGTGCTTAAACGATTTCGGGAGTTCTTTTTTGATCGAAATAGCTGCGTTATTCAATGATTCGAACCTGCGCCATACATAAGCATCCTGGAACGTATTCAGTAAGTCGGTATCCACAACAAATTCAGACACAAAGTCCATGTGTAAATCGGATTTATCGAATTTTTCCACCGAAAAATAAATTCCCAATGCATTGCACGAACGTGTCAGCGAGGAATTCTTGATGGTATAATTGTGCGAATAATTCTGCTTGAAATGCTCCGGGATCTTGAATGAAATTCCCTGGTATTTCACCGTTTTGTCGAGCTCTAAATTGTAATGGTTTTTCTTGAATTCCTCCCGGATTTCCTTGTTCTCTTTATCAAAATCAAAACATCCTGCGAGGATGAAAGTAGGGATTAACAAAAATAACAACCGATGGACCATTTGACTAAAATTGATTTGGTATAAAGATAAAAAGTTTTGGATATTTTTTACACTCCGGCAGATAACGCGGATACCGCTAATTTTAGAATTGACTTAACTCAGCTTAACTTGCGGAAACAAAAAAGCCCTGACATGATTGTCAGGGCTCTCAGATTTAAATATCGATTTTTGCGTATTTCGCATTCTTTTCAATGAATTCGCGTCTTGGCGGAACTTCATCTCCCATTAGCATGGAGAAGATCTGATCACATTCAGCTGCGTTTTCAATGGTTACCTGGCGTAAAGTTCGGTGTTCCGGGTTCATGGTAGTATCCCATAACTGCTCGGCATTCATTTCACCCAAACCTTTGTATCGCTGTACGTTCACCGAAGAATCTGAACCTGCACCTTTCAGGTCACTGATCAAGCGGTCGCGCTGGTCCTCATTCCATGCGTACTCTGCTTTTGTCCCTTTTTTCACCTGGTAAAGCGGCGGAGTAGCAATATAAATGTATCCGTTTTCGATCAACTCTTTCATGTATCGGAAGAAGAACGTTAAGATCAGGGTTTCAATGTGTGAACCATCGACATCGGCATCACACATGATAATGATCTTGTGGTAACGCAGTTTATCCAGGTTCAGTGCTTTTGAATCTTCTTCTGTTCCGATCCGTACACCCAAAGCGGTATACATATTTTTGATTTCCTCGTTCTCAAAAATTTTGTGCTGCATTGCTTTCTCTACGTTCAGGATTTTCCCCCGAAGCGGCATGATTGCCTGGAAATGTCTGTCGCGGCCTTGTTTTGCAGTTCCACCCGCCGAATCTCCCTCGACAAAGTAGATTTCACACAATTTAGGGTCTTTTTCAGAACAATCCGCCAGTTTTCCCGGTAATCCGGAACCAGACATTACGTTCTTTCTCTGAACCATCTCACGTGCCTTACGTGCAGCGTGGCGTGCTCTTGCAGCAAGAATTACTTTGTCAACAATGATTTTCGCTTCAGCCGGGTGCTCTTCCAGATAAATGGTAAGCATTTCCGAAACTCCCTGGGAAACCGGGGCAGTTACTTCTCTGTTTCCTAATTTTGTTTTCGTTTGTCCTTCGAATTGAGGCTCCTGAACTTTTACCGAAACAACAGCTGTCAGTCCTTCACGGAAATCATCCCCGTCAATTTCAATTTTCTCTTTCGCCAGCATTCCGCTGTCCGTAGCATATTTTTTCAGGGTGTTCGTCAAACCACGACGGAAACCGGATAAGTGTGTTCCTCCTTCGTGTGTATTGATATTGTTGACGTATGCCTGGATATTTTCTGTGTATGACGTGTTGTAAGTCAATGCAACTTCAACCGGAATTCCTTCGCGTTCACCTTCAAAGTAGATTACATCCGTAATCAAAGGTTCGCGGTTGCGATCCAGGTACTGAGCAAATTCACGCAATCCTCCTTCAGAATGGAATATATTCGAAACAGCTTTCCCGTTTTCGTCTACTTCTCTTGAATCCGTAATGGTGATGGTAATTCCTTTGTTCAGGAAAGCCAACTCACGCATACGTGCACACAAAGTGTCGTAATTATATTCCGTGAATTCGAAAATACTTCCGTCCGGTTTGAACGTTACTTCCGTTCCGTGCTTATCGGAATTTCCGATCTCACGTACTTCGTATAACGGTTTACCGATTGTATATTCCTGCTCGAAGATTTTTCCGTCACGATGAACCACTGCATGCAAGTGCGTAGATAAAGCATTCACACACGAAACACCCACACCGTGTAATCCACCGGAAACTTTATACGTGTCCTTGTCGAATTTACCTCCGGCGTGAAGTACGGTCATTACGATCTCAAGAGCAGATTTTCCTTCCTTTTTGTTAATTCCGGTTGGAATCCCGCGCCCGTTATCTTTTACGGTAATGGAATTGTCTTCATTGATCCATACGTCAATCGTATCACAATGCCCTGCAAGAGCCTCATCGATCGAGTTGTCAACAACCTCATAAACCAAGTGGTGAAGACCTTTGACCCCCACGTCACCAATATACATGGCAGGACGTTTACGAACAGCTTCCAATCCTTCGAGGACCTGAATATTATCCGCTGAATAATCCTGATTCTTTTTTTCTTCGCTCATAAATAAAATTGCTTAAAAAGTGCATTTTCAAATGCAGAACAAATATACGGAATTTTAGGCGTTTTTCCTAGTCTGGAGGGCAGTGCCAAACCTGTAATTTATCAACAAAATATTAACGTTTTGAGCAAAAAAAAGCTCCGATCAAATCGGAGCTTTTTGCGTTATTCCATGACCTTAATCCGGATCATAATATCTTGTTTGCTTTTGATGTAGCATTCCAATGCAAATTCATCATCGTCAAGTGCCACAATTCGCTCTGTATTGAACTGGAATAAGTCGTATCCCTGCGCATCGCGTGTGTCAAGAATAGACAACTTACGTACCGCACCTGTTTCCTTGTTGATCTGGTAAGCAGTTAAGAATCCGCCTCTTCCGTCAACGTGTCTTTCAGGAACTTTATTCTCTTGCAACTCAATGTTCTTCACGTTGTCAAGGAACATAAAGTAGTAATATGTTTTTGAATCAACCAAACGGTATCCTAAACCACCACGGTAATACGGTGAACTTGTCCGGCCGCTGATCTGCTTCTTCGGAAGTTTTTTCATGTAAATCAACTCGCCGTCCTTACCAATCTTACCTGCCAGCATCTCTTCGTAGTAATGCGTATAAGTAGTCTGCCCGGTTTTTGTATCGGTATAAGATACTACATAGTATTTCTCACTTGCGAAAAGAATGCTTCCATCTGCCTCGATAGAAAGTTCTCTCAAACGCATGCTGGTCATTCCAAGATCCTTTCCTTTCTCTTCCTTTCGGTCCATTTTGTCCTGGCTTCTCTGAGACATGTATTGTTTGATCAGTTCAGTTGGGATCTCGAATGATTTGAAATCAGCCTGTCCGCCGGATTTATTGACTGTACAGTAAAAAAGACCATCTACCTGAATTCCTCTCTTATTTCCATAAAACCCGGCAATCAACAGGGAGTTGTCTTTTCCTTCGAAGAAATTCACCTGGGTAACGTATTTCCCCCGGACATCCACTTCAGAAGCATTTACATCTACACCTGATTCGGAAACAGACACCAATTGGTAATCAAAGTTCGGATTGTCATCGCGGTCGTATCTCCTGGTTTCGCCCTCCTTCATCACTTCTGTCAGGATATGGACGCTACCGTCGGAATCAACGGTGTAATCGATGTTGTTCATACGCGCCTCTGTGTAAGGCATTTCTACATCTTTACCCCAAACTTGCTTCAGATTCGTATTGAAAACATACAACCCGATCACGTCTTTATTGATCTTATCATTACGGGATTCCGGTTTTTTGCGGAAATAGATCAATAGTTTCGTATTGTCAAAAGAGGTTGCTAGTTTGAATTTGTTTCCGTCTCCGCCGGTTACTTTTCCTTCTACTGCAATCACACGCTCACCTTCGTTCTCAAATTCCCCGGAGGTCAGGTTGATCGCTCTTACATATAGCTGTTCTGTTTTATTTGCTTTGTCCCAGACAGAAAAAAGCAGGTATACGAAGTTTTCTGTTTCCAGGTCATCTTCATAAACCGTTCCTTTCGGAAAATCTTCATAGACGTTAATGGATTCCTGGCTCAATTTTGTGCCGGAAAACTTTTGGAGGGTCACTTTTCCTCTGCTCATTTTGAATGAGACAACATTTCCATCTTTTGAAGCGTAGCTTTTGATCGCTGCGTCTACTACGGGATAAGGATTTCCGCATTCATACTGGAACTCCTTTGAAGTGGTGATTTTTTCGTCTTGTGCTAGTACGGTGGTTGCAAAGGTGGTTCCAATCAACGCAAGGGTAGCGAGGTTTCTGATTTTCATTTAGTATATCTGTTTTTATTTAGTTACAATCCAGGAAGTGATTTCTTCCGACAGAGGTTTGGTTCCCGGGGGAATAACCTTTTCCAGTTTTCCTTCTTCGTTGATCAGGTATTTCTGAAAATTCCATTTGACGGAATTATCTGAATATCCGTTTAGCTTCTTATCGGTTAGGAATTGGTATAACGGATGTTTTTCTTTTCCCTTGACCTCGATCTTGCTCATCATCGGGAAGCTGACACCGTAGTTCTTCGAGCAAAATTCTTTGATTTCGGAGTTGGATCCCGGTTCTTGCGACATAAAGTCATTGGAAGGGAAACCTACGATCACGAAATTTTGGTCTTTGTACGTTTTGTATAATGTTTCCAGCTCTTCGTACTGAGGAGTCAGGCCGCATTTGGAAGCTGTATTGACGATCATTACCTTTTTTCCTTTCAGTGAAGCCAGGTCAAACTCATTTCCGTCGATATCATTGACTTTAAAATCGTAAATTGTCTGCCCGGAAGCCAAAACACTAAAAAGTGTAAACAGGGAAAGAAGGAATGTTTTCATAATTAAAATATTATTAATCAAAAGAGGCGAAAAGGCAACTTTTTTTTAAAATTAACGAATAAGTAGCTATGAAGTATCAACTTTTGATTTTTTTGATCCTTATAACTTCCGCATTATCTGCTCAGGTAACAGGGGTTTGGAAAGGTTTACTGATCAAAGACGGACAAAAACCAGACCAGGCTTCGATTATCTATTTTGATTTCGGAAAAGAAATGCTGACAAGGGAAGAAATGCCTGCAAAAGAAGGGTATGTTGTCAGAACATTGAAAACCGAAACAAAAGGTGGGGTGATCCAGGCAAAACAGTCAACGATCCTGAAGAAAAAAGATGTTTATGGCAATCGGTGGTGTGCGCTGGATTTCGAGCTGTCGGTTGTTGATTCCACCGGCTATTTACAGGGAAAATTCCGTAGTTTGGAGTGCAAAGGGAATTCCGGTAAGGTGATTTGCTTTAAAGTTGCGGAAACGGTTTCTAAAGAGAAAACAGACCTGGACCTTCAATCCTGGAGACCGATCTTTGCAGAAGATGTCAGATTGGGAAGAAAATCGAAGGAGATCCGTGACCAGGAGCGCAGGAATTTTCAGTTCGAACCCATTTATTTTGATTACGACAAGGCTGAGATCCGTGCGGAATATGCTCCGTTTCTAAAGCGGATCGTTTCCGTCATCAATAGTCACTCGGACTTAAGAGTGCGCGTAACCGGAAATACGGACTCAGACGGATCTGACCAGTACAATGACGGGTTGTCGGAGCGCAGGGCGCAGGCAATCATCGACTTTTTCGTGAAAGAAGGGTTGCGGAGAGATCGTATTGTGATTGACTTCAAAGGAGAGAAGAACCCGGTGAGTGACAACAAATCTTCCGAAGGAAAGCAATTGAACCGGAGAGTAGATTTCGAGTTTATTTAGCTCTCAGGATTCCTAAAACCGATCCACTAATCCCTCATTCGGATACAACCCGTTTGCTTTGTCGACCAGTTTATTGATCCGCGGCTGAACGAACCAGATTCCGATCGGGAAGAGCCAGATCAGGAAAAAATCAGCTGCAAAATCAGAAAATGTTGCATTTCGCTGCAATTCTGCGGAAGCAATCGTCTTTGCGGCGAAATAGATCGTGTGAAATAGACAGAATACGCTGAACAGGTGTAAAAAGAATAAACTAATTCCGATGCTTATCATCTGAACGATCTGGGCAGGTTCCGGATTTGCCGTATTCCGGATGATAAATACAATAAATAACGGGATCAGGCAGAAGTATACGATCGGGATAAAAAAGAACACCTTAATTCTTTTTGCCGGCATTCTGACCCTGTCGTATGGGAGAAGTGTACTCAGTTTTGTGAGAACACTCCAAAACCATGCAAACTGAATAAATCCACATAGAACGGAAACGAGTGGTAGGAAGTAGATGGGCCAGGTCAGATCTTCAGCTCTATCGGTATTATTTTCCACCATATTAATTATAAAGACGGATGCAATCCCAACACCGATAATGATAGCAAACGGAATAACGATCAATGGAACAAAGATCTGCCAGTGTTTTGCACGTAGAAAGATAGCGTTCATGAGTGAAGGGGTAAAAGTTCAAATAGTAAAAGTTAACTGCTAAAGCTGATCGCGTGTCGCCAATAAGCTTTAGCGATGGCACAGTGGAGTCGAAGTTACCGAATAAAATAGAAATAAAAAACCCTGACGTTCCTTTCGGAAGTCAGGGTTTATATGTTATAAGAAGTTATTCTTACTTGATGAAAGACATAGAAGCGTCTTCAGCATACTTCAAGAACTCACGGTCTTTAGCAGCTTTTGCTTTCCATGCAGCATCTTTACCGATTGCGTTTTTCAAGTTGCTAACAACGTCAGTCAATTTGCTTTGACGAGCAGCAGCGATTGATTTCAAGTAGTATCCCTGACCTGAATCTTTATCGTTAGAATCGTCGATCGTTTTAACTGCAGCTGCAGCATCACCGTTCAACAACTGAGCCAATGCTTTGTTGAAAGAAGCAGTTCCACCGAATGAACTTACAGCCTCAGCATATTTTCCGTTTTGAATAGCAACGATTCCTTTGTTGTAATTTACTTCGTCACCAGCACCGCTAGCTTGTCCGAACAATTCAGCAGCTTTCTTACGATCTCCGCTTACTCCTGCAACAGCACCTAAGTTGTTTTTAGAAATAGCGTTGTCTTTCAAACCGTTTGCTTTTTCGAACTGAGATTTAGCCTCAGCTACTTTTCCTTGGTTGTACAATACTACACCAACGTTGTTTGCAGCACGGTAATCAGACGGATCTTTTTTCTCAGCCTCACGGTACAAACGACCTTTCTCATTCAAATCATCCGTTAAAGTAGCTGTGAATAACAACTCTTCTAAAGTTAATTTCTGAGGATCTGAAGTAGAGATAGCTTTCAACTCATCATCAGAGTATCCTGTCAAATCGTATACTACACTGATTTCAGAACGACGCAATAACGGGAAGATGTTTTTCTCTAACTCAGTGAAAGATTTCCCTAAGTTTCTCATCTCAGTCTCACGTTGATTCGGATCAGCATACATTTGAAGTACACGTAAGATCAAATCTTTGTCTTCCTGTTTGATAGAAGTGTTTTTTCCTAACTGAACTTTGAATCCGTCAAAATCCTCACCACGACCAGACAGGTTGTAAATCTCACCTGAAGCTTTCTCGTTTTTAGATTTTTTCGCTACTTCAATTGTTGCAGCTTTACCGGAATTTGCACGGTCAGTTGACAAGTTGTCGTTGAACGCTACTTCTCCTTCAGGAGATGCAAAACCTGTAATGTTAATAGACTTGATATTGATTTTCGGGTTAGACTGAGCAGCTGTCAACCAAGTTCCCAAATTCACGATATCCGTGTCTTTGAATTCTGTTTTACGCACATCGTGCTTTCCTTTCAAGTAATTGATCTGTGCAGCAGCTGTTTTCTCGTTTACACGTTTGAACTCATCTTTTGCATAGATACACTTGAAATCCTTGTTAACCAAGTAAGGAGTGATGATAGTACCTTTTGCGATTTCTTTATCCTCAAATTTACCTACCTTCTCTTTTCCTCCTTTGAATACTTTACCAGTTACGATTAATTCAGTGTATTCAAACTCAGGCTTATAAGGAATTACATCCGTATAAGTTAAAGTTCCTCCTGGTTTGTACTGGATTACAGTTCCGTTTGCTGTTGCTTTCTCTCCCTGAACCGTAACCGTCTTCAACGGTGTTCCGGCTAATTTCGGAGTGATTTCAGCATATGCCTTTTTCTTAATTCCTTTCTCTGGGAATTTAACGTCAACTTTTACACGTACACTGTCAGCGTGCATCTCAAGAGGGCTTGGAGTTACTGTGTAATCCAGATCCTTTAAAAGATCACAACTTGAAACAAGCGAACCAGTTACAGCGATAAAAGCTAATCCTTTGATACTTTGCTTTCTCATATTCAATTGTTAGTTACTACCTTAATAAAATTCCTTGCAATAATAAACATAATTTTTTAACCGATGAAGATTAATGTGTATTTATTCATTGACAAGCGGTGGTTTATAAACGACGAATGGAATTTCGGCGTCTTTTAATTTATTTTTTAGTTCTTTAAAATTTGTCCCGAGTGACTCAAAAAAATGGGAATTTGTTAATTCGTACATGGGTCCGATTACAAACTGTCTTTCAGTAATATATGGGTGTGGAATTGTTAATTCCGGAAGTGCGATTTGCTGATCTTTGAAGAGTAAAATGTCCAAATCGATAATTCTGGATTCATATCCTTCTTTTAAGGTCTTTTTTCGTCCTATTTTTTTTTCCACAGATTGGAGCGCTTTTAAACAATCCATTGAATTCATTGGGCTTGAGCACTCAAAGACGGTGTTCAGGAACAAGTCTTCGGAATCAAATCCCCAGGCTTTTGTCTCATAAACCGATGCCGTGCGGCTGACAGGTATGCCAATTAAAGTTAATTCTTCAATCGCGCGCTGAATATTCCCCATCCGATCGCCCAAATTTGTCCCTACACCTATATAGATGAGTTCCTTAAAGTTGCTTTTGTTTTGACTTACCATTCAAACCACTATTTATCCATTTGTTAGAGTAAAGATAGCTTACATCATTTAAGATGTACTTACATTTTTTTTGGGTGTATCTTTGTTTTCAAACAATATGTCTATGTCTACTGTTAAAATTTCTTTTTGGCGCATCTTTTGGCCAACCCTGGTATCATCAGTTATCCTCTCTGTTTTAGGATGGATTTTCTGGTTGATCGTTTTTAGTGCTATGCTTGGCGAAGAGCCGGAAGTAAAAGATTCGAGTGTACTGCACATGACGCTTAGCGGGGCAATCGGTGAAAGAAGTTCTTCTACATTGAATGCTCCTAGTTTTAAAATGGATAAAACAATCGGTTTGGCAGATATCCTGGAAGGATTGGAAAAAGCAAAGGAGGATAAACATGTGAAGGGGATTTACCTGGAATTGGGGAATGTTCAGTGTGGTTATGCAACTGCAATGGAAATTCGCAATGCGTTGAAGGATTTTAAGAAATCCGGAAAGTTCCTAGTGGCTTACCTCAACGGGGAAGTGATTACGCAGAAACAATATTATATCAGTTCTGTTGCCACTGAAGTATATGGTTTCTCAACTTCAGCAATGGAATTCATCGGTTTGGGCGGCGAATTGATGTTCTTTAAAAATACATTCGATAAGCTGGGAATCGAAATGCAGGTGATCCGCGGTTCGAATAATGATTTCAAAAGTGCTGTGGAACCTTATTTCCGGACGGATATGAGTGATTCGAGCCGTTTGCAGACACAGCGTTACATGAGTTCTATCTGGTCTGATGTGCGCTCCCAGATTGCTGCGGACCGAAAACTGACGGCTACCACCTTAAACGATATTGCTGAACATGCAAAGATCCAGCGCGTAGATGATGCCGTAAAGTTCAAGCTGATCGACGGTGCAAAATACCGCGATGAAGTAGAAGCAATTATTTTGAAAAAATCCAAGTTGAAAGACCTGAAGGATATCATGACATTCGAGGATTATGCATCCAAAGGATTCAAGAATAAGCAACTGGCATTTGAGACGAAACTTTCTACTGCAAATGTAGCGGTGATCGTAGCGGAAGGAGGAATTACGGTTAACGGAGATGAAATGACCTCTCAGAAGATTTGTAAATACTTCCGTGAAGTTCGTAACGATAAGAACATCAAGGTAGTTGTTTTCCGGGTGAACAGTCCCGGGGGGAGTGCTTTGGCTTCGGAAGAGATCTGGAGAGAAGTTTCATTGACAACTAAGAAGAAGAAAGTGATCGTATCCATGGGAGATGTAGCTGCTTCGGGTGGATACTACATAGCAACTCCTGCATCAACGATCTTTGCAGAACCAACAACTATTACAGGATCAATCGGGGTCTTCGGGGTAATTCCTTACACCGGCGGATTCATGGAGAACAAATTAGGATTGACATTTGACCGCGTGCAAACCAATAAGCACAGTGTGTTGTCTACCAACCGTAAGTTAACTCCGGAAGAATTGAATTTGATCCAGCGGGAAGTAGACCAGATCTACACACAGTTCAAACAGCGCGTGGCAGACGGAAGAGGTTTGACAACCAGCCAGGTTCAGGTGATTGCCCGCGGAAGAGTTTGGACAGGAACAGATGCCTTAAAGATCGGATTGGTAGATAAATTGGGTGGAATCAACGATGCATTGGCTTTTGCAATCAAAGAAGCGAAGATCAAAGATGCAAAAATCCAGTACTACCCGAAAGTGAAAGAAGATCCGTTTGAAGCTATTCTGGAGCAGATCGCACAGCAGGAGCAGGAAGGAATGACAATCAAGCAGCAAGCTGTTCCGAAAGTAATCGATGACCTGACGAAGCGCCTGATGAAACTGGAATCTTACACTGGAATCCAAATGCGCATGCCGTTTGAGATTGATTTGCATTAAAAATGGAATAATGAATACCGTAGGGGCGAAAATTTTTTCGTCCTTACTATCAGGATTAAAAGGTGGTTGAGCGGAGTCGAAACCACCTTTTCTTTTGTATTTTGAATTCAAACGCATTTATGCGTTAATTTTGCACCATGATCGAGCACAACATTTCTTTAAAGCCCTATAACACCTTTGGAATTGACGTTCATGCGAAAGCATTCGGCCGTTTTACATCGGTGGAAGAATTGAAGGATTTACTGGTAAACAGGGATCCAGAAACGCCTTTGTTTATCCTGGGAGGTGGAAGTAATGTTTTGCTGACCAAAGATCTGCCTTGTTTCGTATTAAAGAACGAAATCGAAGGGATTGAAGTGATCAGTGAAAGCGAAGAGCATATCGTTGTAAAAGTAGGTTCCGGGGTCGAATGGCATTCATTTGTGCGCTACACCGTCGAAAGAGGATGGGGTGGAATAGAGAATATGAGCCTGATTCCCGGAAGTGTTGGAGCAAGCCCGATGCAGAATATCGGGGCATACGGAGCAGAGATCAAAGATACCTTTGTTTCCCTGGAAGCGTTGCACATTGATTCGTTAGAACTGCATACGTTCAACCGCGAACAGTGCCAGTTTGGTTACCGGGAAAGCGTTTTCAAAAGAGCATTGAAAAATCAGTATGTGATCGTTTCGGTTACGTATGAATTGCTGAAACATCCGAAGATCAATACCACTTATGGAGCAATCCAGTCTGAAATCGAAGTCATGGGAGTAACCGACGTAACGGTTGAAACTGTGAGTCAGGCGGTGATGAATATCCGAAGAAGCAAACTCCCGGATCCGAAGTTTTTGGGAAATGCAGGAAGTTTCTTCAAGAACCCGGTAGTTTCGAAGGCTGTATTTGAAAACCTGGCAAAAGCATATCCTGAAGCGCCGCATTATCCGCAACCTAACGGCGAAGAGAAACTGGCGGCGGGCTGGCTGATCGAAAAAGCGGGCTGGAAAGGAAAACGAACCGGTAATTGCGGAGTGCATGAGTACCAGGCACTTGTTTTGGTAAATTACGGTGGCGCAACCGGAAAGGAAATCTACGATCTGTCTACTTCCATCATTGAAGACGTCCAGTCTAAATTCGGAGTCACTTTAGAACGGGAAGTGAACATTCTTTAGTTCACTAAAACCTTTTAGGTTGTAAATGACCAAATCCGGTTTCCGGGTGAATATTTATGTGTGCCTAATGAATGAATCATCTTTTTGGATGAATTGCTGGTTTTTACATGTAATTTGCGAATATCAGCAAACAGGCGGTTTGTTTGATTGAGTTTGTTTGTTAGGATTTCCACAAATTTGCTTTCTGTTTAAAACCTTCATAGCTTTTAGATAGTTAATAATGAAAGTCATTGTTAAGATCATCTTAAACACACTGCTATGAAAACTACATTTACCATGCTGGCTTTTCTTTTGACTGGCCTAGTAGGATTCTCTCAAGCTAACACCATTACCCTAGTAGAAAAATTTGCGGATTGCGCACCTGTTACACAACGACTGATCCAGACAAATTTCAGTATTCAGCAACGGTTGGATTTGGAAAAAGATTTACGCAAGCTTTCCAAATTGAATTACGTGATGGCACATTCTTACCGTTTTGCCGACAATCAAATGATCTTAAAGTCCCAGCGACAGTTATTTGATGCGAAGGCGCACGAATCGTACCGGCAAAAAGACCGCCGCGTAACGGTTTTTGATTCCACTACAGGATTATACGTCGAACTGTATTCCTGGAATGAAATGGATGTGCAATTGACACAGATTGATGTGCAATACGACATCGTTTCCTGTAACTAACCGATGAATATTTATTGAATGAAGGGCCGTTGAAAGACGGCTTTTTTATTTGAACCCTTTGATCTTTCTCTACCAGGTGTCTTTGGTTCCGTCCTCTTCATTGGCTTCGTCCAGGAGCTTTTTCCAGTCATAGCTGGTGTCTTCCGTGTCTTTCAGGATGGCAGAATAATCGCCTTTGCTGATTTCGATCTTTTCGATGTCGTATCCTAAGTACAATTCGATTTCTTCCAGCGTTTCTTCTTCTTCCTTACTGCAGAAAGACAAAGCTTGTCCTTTGTTTTCACCACGTCCGGTTCGCCCTATCCGGTGAACGTATTGCTCTGCCTGTTCCGGCAAATCGTAATTGATTACGTAGTCAACTCCTTGGATATCAATTCCCCGTGCCGCTACATCTGTGGTAATCAGCACCTTGTTTTCACCCGATTTGAAACGATCAAGAACCTTGAAACGTTCTTTCTGTTCTACACCGCCATGCAGGGCTTCCGAGTGAATTCCGACACGTTCCATCGCGGCAACCACACGTTCACAGCGCACTTTGGTACGCACAAATACCACGTACTTGAAATCTTCGTATTCTTTGATGATGTTTTCCAGGAAAAACCGTTTGTCATCCATTTCAACTTGGATGTATCCGTGTTCAATGTTCTTGGAAACCGGGTCTTTCGGGGAGATCTGGATCCGGATTGCATCCCGCACCAGGTCGTATGCCAATGCTTTGATTTTCTTGTCGATAGTTGCCGAGAAGAACAAGGTCTGGCGGTTTCGTTGTGGAGAAAGTTTGTGAATGGCTTTCATATCGTGCGCGAATCCCAAATCGAGCATCCGGTCTGCTTCATCGAGAACCAAAAACTGGATCGAATCCAGTGAAAGATGCCCTTGTGAACGCAAATCGAAAACACGCCCCGGGGTTGCAACCACTACGTCCGTTCCTCTCTTGAGTTCTTTGATCTGTTTGTCCTGCTCCAATCCGCCTAAAATTGCTGTGATCCGGATATCCGAACCTTTTGCAATACTTTCAAACGCCTGTTTGATCTGCTCCGCCAATTCACGCGTAGGAGCCATAACAATGCATCTCGGGCTTTTTGACCGTGGCCTGGAACTGCTTAGTTTATGGATGATCGGAATGGCAAAAGCTGCCGTTTTCCCGGTTCCTGTTTGCGCGATACCAAACACATCTTCCCCGTTCAGGATCGGTGAGATTGCCTTAAACTGAATATCTGTAGGGCGTTTGAAGCCCAGGACTTCTAACTGCGCTTTAATTTCTTTGGAAATGGGATAATCCGAAAATAACATGAACCGTTTTTTTACAAAGTTAATCCAAATTCTTGTCTTGTTCTTTTTCCTGCGGATTTCACAGGTTTTAAATTGGCAGTTAATTGAGCAGATTCTGGCATTACCTTGTAACAGATACTCTGTGAAATCCATGTGATGTGCCGGAAGACCCTGTTTGTAGTTGATTCCGAAATGGTATATTTGCTTTATGTATATCCCAACCGAATTTGAGTTAAAAGACCGGAAGCTGATCCTGGCATTTCTGGAGCAGCATCCCTTCGGCTCTTTGGCGGTTAACGGAACCGATGGAATTCCGGCGATTGTACACATTCCTTTTTCCTGCGAATTTGCTGATTCAGCGAAGTACCTGGAGTTTCATGTTGCAAAAGAGAATTCCATTGTTCCCGCAATTTCGAATGCAGGTCAGGGAAAGCTGATTGTCCTGGGTGCTCATGGCTACATTTCATCTTCGGTTTATACACACGTCAATGTCCCGACATACAATTACGAATCGGTTCATGTTTCCGGGAAAATAGAACATTTAACTCCTGCCGGGTTAAAACAGCATCTGGCAAAACTGGTTGATTCTTTTGAATCCGGTCGGGAAAATAAAGTCCATATAGATCAATGGCCCTCCGGTTTGATTGATTCGTACATGCAGGAAATCGTGGGTTTTCGTTTGGAAATCCGGGACCTGGAAGCCGCCTTTAAATTATCACAAAATAGAAATGAAGTCGATTTCAACCGGATCCTGGACGATCTGGACACCCGTACTTCGAACGATCAGCAACTTGCTGAAGCAATGAAACAAACCAAATGTCCCATTCAATGAAAAAGATTTTTTTAATCTCCACATTATTCATTTTCCTGCTTTCATGTACTTCCCAAAAAACAGGATCGGAAGGCAATTCGAATGAAAGTGCAGGATTCCAATATGCCAAACTGGTAGCTATTGAGCAGCGGCTCGGTTACAAAGAACTGATCATTAAGAACCCGAAAACACTGAAAGTTGAAAGCAAGTATGTACTGTTTCCACGGAATTCTAAAATGAAACGGCCGCAAGGAGCGAAGATCATTGAAGTTCCGGTTCAAAATATGGCCGCACTTTCTACTTCGTTTATCGGGATGCTGGATGTGATCGGAAGCACGGAAGTTATCAAAGCGACAACTGAAAAACAATACATTTCCAATAAGCATGTCCTGAAGGGGATTCATGCCGGGAAAGTCATCACAGCGGGTTATGAAACCGGACTCACACCGGAAGCCGTTCTGAAAGCGGAAATCCCATTGATCATTTTCAGCGGGTTTGGTCAGCCGTTCCCGAATGAAGACAAGTTTGCCCAATTGAAAGTGGTTTGCCTGGCAAATTACGATTGGGAAGAGGAACATCCGCTAGGGAAAGCTGAATGGATCAAGGTCTTTGGTGCTTTGGTGGGGAAAGAAAAAGAGGCTGCTGCTTACTTTGATGAGGTGGCCGCTTCGTATTTGAAGATCAAAGAAGAAGCGAAAGCAGTGAAGGATAAAAAGAAAGTGATTTGCGGCGGATTGGTCGGAGATATCTGGTACGCACCCGCGGGTGGTTCTTTTATGGCCGGGATTATGAAAGACGGTGGTCTGGACTATTTTTACAAAAACACGAAAGGTACGGCAAGTTTCACCCCGACATTTGAGCAGGTTTTCAAAGACGATCAGTTGTGTGATGTCTGGATCAATGCGGAAGCACCGGATTTAAACAAACTCATCGGCCTGAATTCCAAGTTTAAATACTTTCACACAGTTCAGAAAGGAAAGGTATACGGATACATGCATGATGCCAATTATTACTGGGAATACAGCCCGGTAAATCCACATTGGCTGCTGGAAGATTTCCTGCATATTGCCAAAGGAGAAACAAAATCGAAACTTCATTTTTACCGGCAGTTGAAATAAAAGGTTATGTGGAAGAAACACACGGTATCATTGATCCTATTTCTTGCAATTACTTTGGTTGCAATCGGTTTTCCACATGGAGATGATTCCTGGTTTTCATTCATGAATACCAGCGACGAACAAGCCTGGCAACTTTTTGTGATCTACCGGATCCCGGAAATTTTTATCGCAATGATTGCCGGATTTGCGCTTTCCATTGCCGGGTTGTTATTGCAGACTACGTTGAACAACCCGCTTGCCGGCCCGTCGATATTGGGTTTAACGGCAGGTTCGCATTTGATGGTGGCCATTACGATCATGGGGAGTTCCGTCCTGGGATTGGAAATCCTGGATTTGGGAATTACCATTTCTGCAACTATCGGTGCGTTGATCTTCGGTTTATTGATCCTGGTAATTGCTGCACGAATTCGTTCCATGGTTTCTTTGCTGTTGGTGGGAATGATGCTGGGAACCTTTGTTTCTGCCATTACGAATATTATTTTGATGAAAGCCGATGCGAACAGTGTCAAAGCTTTTTCAATCTGGGGAATGGGGTCGCTTCAGCAAGTAAGTATTGATCAGATTCCTTTGATCACGATCCTGTTCTTGATCGGTATCGGTCTGGCTTTTTTACTGACAAAACCCTTGAATGCATTGATCCTGGGTGAAAAACCAGCTGCGATTCTCGGGGTGAAGGTAAAGCAAACTCGCTGGAAGATCATTTTTGTGGTTTCCCTGCTAGCCGGTTTGGTAACGGCTTTTTGCGGCCCAATCGGGTTTGTGGGGCTGATCGTTCCGAATTTGGTGCGGATGTTCTACAAAACTGCTCAGCACGGACATTTGCTTTTGGCTTCCGGACTGATCGGGGCGAGTGTGATGGTTTTATGTGTGCTGCTGATCCGGATCTTCGAACCCATTATGGTTTTACCGATCAATAGTTTAACAGCTTTACTCGGAGCACCGGTAGTCCTGTTCTTACTTCTTAAAAATATCCGCAATGCTTAAGTTCGAAAACTGCAAAATAGGGCATGCCCATACTTTGTATGAGATCCCGGAACTGGAATTGGAACGCGGCGAATTTGTTGCATTGATCGGGGCGAACGGTTCCGGAAAATCTACTTTGATGGATGCGCTCATCCAGGGGAAATTCCCGGATGGAAAAGTACATGTGGAAGACAAAAACTGGAATGATCTGAAGTTACTGGAGAGGGCCAGGATGATTACCTTGGTGGACAACCATTTTTTAGGGTTTGATTACCTGAAAGTGAATGAATACTTAGAATTAGGTCGACATACCTATACGAGTTTCACCGGGCGTTTGTCTCCGGAAGACCGCTCAATCGTTCAAAAATATGTCGAAACACTGCATTTGGATCCTTTGCTGAATCAATCCACTTCTACCTTGAGTGACGGTGAGCGTCAACGTGTGGGAATTGCAAAAGCACTCATCCAGGAAACCCCCATTATTTTGCTCGATGAGCCCACGGCTTTTTTAGATTATCCTACAAAGAAAGAAGTGATGTCGCTGCTTCGCCGGATCGCGGAAGAAAGTAAGCGTTTGGTGATCATTGCATCACACGATATTGATTTCTGCCTGGAATTTTGCTCCCGGATCCTGATTATTGAAAAGGAATCCAAAGTCTTGACATCACATCAGGGGATTGGACATGATGCATTGGTTAAAAGTGCTTTTGGAGGGTAGTTTATTCATCAGGTAAAATCCTATCTTTGTCTTCAACGGCTTGTTGCCGAACTGCATATGAAACAAAACGATATGAAATACTTATTCCTGCTGATACTCATTTTTACAACCGGTTCCCTGTTTGCACAGAATCAAAGTGCGTCTAATCGCATGCGCTGGGATAAATTGGTCCGCTATTCTCTAACGTTCAAAAACGAGAAAGGAGTCTCCACGGAAATAACGGATGCGTTTCCGGTTTACCAAATTTCCGGAATCTGGTATGTTTCCCTTTATGGAAAGCGGCTTCCGGATTGTAACTGGAACATCGTTTCGGATAACGACATTCTTTTAGGGAGTTCTGTGGGAAAGATTACCACGATGAAAGTGCCTTTGGAAAGGTTGAGTGCGGTGGATTTCTCTCAGTTCTACACTTACATGGAAATTCCCGGAAAAATCATTCCACAACTCGATAGAGCAGTCAAGGATACAAGAGCAGACAGTGTTCAGCGCGGAATCAATTTACCTGCTGCTTTTACAGGGAAAGACATTTTAATCGGAATTACGGATTGGGGATTTGATTACGGTCATCCGATGTTTTACGATACGCTACTGACACAGTCGAGAATTTATGCCGCCTGGGACCAATACAAGCAAGTTGGAAATCTTCCTGCGGGCCAGACATATGGTGTTGAATACGATACTCCGGCAGAATTGGCAGCTGCGGAAACAGATACCTCCAACATTTACAGTCACCATACTCACGGATCTCATGTGGCCGGAATTGCCGGGGGAAGCGGAGCAGGATCTGTTTATCGCGGATTTGCTTTTGAGTCTCAATACTTGTTTGCTACATTCTATATTGATCAGGCTTCGGTAATTGACGCTTTTGTATGGATGAAAGATAAAGCCGAAGCAGCAGGAAAGCGATTGGTGGTAAACATGAGCTGGGGAGTTTACTACAATCAAATGGGAAGCCTGGATGGGTTCTCTTTGCTTTCCGAAGTCATTGATGAGCTGAGCGCAACCAATCAGGTAGTCTTTGTGGGAGCCGCGGGGAATAACAACGGAACGAATTTCCACATCAAGAAAACATTCAATAACAACTTTTTCAATTCATTGATCGGTTTTTATTCCTACACGGCCAATCCGTATATGTGGGGGGAATGCATTACCTCCTGGGGCGAGCAGGGACATGACTTTTCCAATAAGATTTCGGTTTACACGAATTCCGGAACACTACTGGTGGAAAGCCCTTTTTATTCAACGTCTACAACGGGATACCTGGATTCTATTTTAGTTGCCGGAAACGATACGATTGTTTTCAATGTATCCTCTGAAAGTGCCAATCCGTTGAATGGAAAGCCAGGAATGCAAATCCGGATCCGCTCTCTGAACACAAGCTACCGAATCGTTTTAACGGGTGCGGCAGTGGATGGAACCGTTCATTATTGGAATCTCCCCGAATTGACAAATGGTGCCGGGAATTTCGGTCAGACATTTACAGCTTATGCAGCGAATGGAATTACCGGAGATTCGTATTATGCCATTGGAGAACCCGGTTGTACGAATAGTGTCATAACGGTTGCCGCTTATACTTCCAGCTACATAAACCCGGCAGGGAACATGTCTGGTGGAGCCCCGGCTTCATTTACCAGCATAGGTCCGTTGCACAATGAAGTGATGAAACCGGACATTGCAGCTCCGGGAGTCAATATCGCTTCTTCCATTTCATCCTACACGGATGCATCTTATAGTTCAATTGCAACGATTGCATTCAATGGAAAGAATTATCATTTTGCACGTTTCTCCGGGACATCAATGGCAACCCCATGTGTTGCGGGAATCGCTTCCCTGATCCTGGATGCAAATCCGAATTTGTCGAGTCAGCAAGTGAAGGAGATCATCAAAACAACTGCCCGACTGGACAATTATACCGGTGCTATTACTGCTCCCGGAGATACCAAATGGGGAATGGGGAAGATCAACGCTTATGCGGCTGTTAAACTGGCATTGAATACACTTTCAATGGATGATCACTCGAAGCAGGCTTCTTTCCTGCTTTATCCGAACCCTGCTTCGAGCCTTTTACATGTTTTGAATCTCAATGACTTGCCGGTGTCAGGGATGTCTGTCGTTTCCTTGGATGGAAAGGTTGTCAATCCTCGTTTAGATCAAAATACGATTGACCTTTCGGAACTGACAAATGGAATCTATTTCCTGAATATTCAAACGGAGACTGGAAATTATACCTTGAGTTTTGTGAAAGAATAGTCTTGTTTTTCAAAGATTCATTGTTATCCCGCCCAGTTTTCCCGGTCTAAATTCCGCAATTGAATCGCTTCCGATAAATGTGTTGTTTCAATGTGTTCCGATTCGTTCAGATCTGCAATGGTTCGCGCAACTTTCAAAATCCGATCGTAGGCCCTGGCTGAAAGTCCCAGTCTGTCCATGGCATTTTTGAGCAGGAGTTTGCCTTCCGGGGAGATTTCGCAGAATTCCATGAGTTCTTTTCGCTGCATCTGTGCGTTGCAGTGTGTTTGAGAACTTTGATAGCGTTTTGTCTGGATTATCCGTGCGCGAATCACACGTTCACGTATTTCACTGCTCGATTCGGTATTTCGGCTAAATGCCAGATCATCAAAGGAAACCGGGGTTACTTCTACGTGTAGGTCGATGCGGTCCAAAAGCGGTCCGGATATTTTGTTCAAATAGCGTTGAACAGTTCCTGGTCCGCACACGCAATCCTTCTCGGGATGGTTGTAGTATCCGCAAGGACACGGATTCATAGCTGCTACGAGCATAAAACCAGCAGGATAGTCAACTGAAAATCGGGCGCGGGAAACCGTGACAGTACGGTCTTCCAAAGGCTGGCGCATGACTTCCAGTACCTGACGCTTGTATTCCGGAAGTTCATCCAGGAACAAAACACCGTTGTGGGCAAGCGAAATTTCTCCGGGTTGTGGATAAGACCCGCCGCCAACCAAAGCCACATCCGAAATGGTGTGATGTGGTTTCCGAAAGGGACGTTGCGTTACCAGGCCCGTATTCTTCCCGATTTTCCCGGCAACGGAATGAATTTTAGTTGTTTCCAGTGATTCGTCGATGCTCATGGGAGGAAGAATGGTGGGAAGTCGCTTGGCTAGCATGGATTTTCCTGCTCCGGGTGGCCCGATCAGTATCACATTGTGTCCACCGGCTGCTGCAATCTCAAATGCTCTTTTAATGGCGCTTTGACCTTTCACATCGCTAAAATCGACTTCATTCTCATTTAATTGACGTGCGAATTCTTCCTCGATGTTGAAGCTTGCAGGAACAAACGGACGTGAATCATTGAGAAAATCGATCACTTCCTGCATGTTTTCCATTCCGTAAATGGAAATTCCTTCAACAATTGCTGCTTCCGATTCGTTTTGTTTGGGCAGGATAATTCCTTTGAAACCGTCTTTCTTTGCCTGCATCACAATCGGTAGAACCCCTTTGATCAGTTGCAAAGTTCCGTCGAGGGATAATTCGCCCAGGAGCATATAATCTTCCAGTTTTGTGTAGGAAATTTGTTCGGATGCGGCGAGAATTCCGATTGCAATAGCCAAATCGAATGTGGAACCTTCTTTCCGGATGTCTGCCGGAGCCATGTTGACCGTGATTTCTTTTCCGGGATAATTCAGGTTGTTATTTTTCAATGCCGCTTTGATCCGCTGATGGCTTTCCTGGACCGCTTTATCCGGTAACCCGACGAGCATGAAATTGACTCCGTTGGCAATGTTTACCTCAATCGTAATCGTCGTTGCATCAATACCGAATACAGCACTTCCAAATGTTCTAACCAGCATAACTTATCGTGTTTTTTACTTTAAGTTAGGAAGAAAGTTCATCTGAAACAATAGGTTTGATTAATTTTTAATCGAAATAAAGTTAAAAGTCAATCAATTATAGTTTAAATCCTATCCCGAATTGAATTCCCCAGGAAGAGTACCTTCTGCGGATCAGCTCTCCGGAAATGGCAGGGGAGATCATGGATTTAAAATACGGATTCACGAAAACATGCCATTTATCAAAGTTTCTCCGGGCTTCGAGCTGGATGAGGTAGGAGATGTTAAACTTTACCGCCGGGTAGGTGGCAAGTTGATCGGTGTTTTGAATGGGATACCTTCCGTTGTTTTTGCCCAACCCGATATTCAACTGAGCACCGATTCGCGGAATGAGTTCGTAATTGCCCAATTCAAAGCGGTAACCAAAGGATATTGGGATGGAGAACCAGGAATATTGGTTTTTAAAGGTGTTATTTTGAAAGGTAGAATCAGAAAGCTGTGTCGTGTGATAAATAGTTGTATCATGTAATACGGGAGTCCATCCGGTAATGGAATCGAAAACCCAGGTGGTGTCGGTAATGATTTCGGAGTACGTGGAATCTTTCACTGAATACGAATAGGTTTCCAGCTTAAACTTTTCCCCGGTTTGCATGTAAGAAAGCCCTAAACCGAAAGTGAGTTTATTGAAAGATGCATTTCCATTGATCCCGAATGAAGGTGCCAGAATAGAACTTTGTGAAACCTTGGGTTCGATCGAATTGGACTGGTTCTTTTTGGAATCATGTATCCAATTCCCCCCGATTCCACCGTATAACTGAACTTCATACCCCCAATTTTTTGAATTGGTTTTTGGAATTTCAATCACCGGGTTTTCAGCAGTCGCAACGGATGAAGCCGCAATGGAATCTGCCAGTTTTGTGGAGTCTTTACCGGTGGCTGCCTGCTGGTTCTCATTCGTACCTGTTGTCGTTTTTTCTTCGTTTTCGGCAACTTCCCCGGATTCCCCGGAATTTTCCAAGGGTTTTCCAGTTACCGGATTCGGAACCGTTTTTTCTCCGGGTTTCTTCGGAGTCAGTGCCTTGAGACCTTTTGAAGGCGTTTTTTTAAGTTTGAGCCCGGTTTTCGCTTTGCCCTTCGTATGGGATGTTCTTTGTGAACCGGTATTTTTCTTCGGTACCGTTAATGTTTTCGTTGAATTTGTTTTTGATTGCTTGCTTCGAAGTGTTTCCGAACCCGTTTTCTGATCTGTTTTGAACGGTTTGTTTGCAGATTGGTCTGCTTCAGTTATTAATTTGTTATTGCTTTCAGCGCGATTGATCGGATCTTTTTTATCTGTGGAGTTGATTTCAGGGGCTTTTGTTTGTTGTTTTCCGGAAATGCTTTCGGAATCATTACCGGTGTTGTTTTCTTCAGTTGACTGAATAGTGGATTTACTGCTGTCTGCAGTCTGTTTCGGATGGATGGATTGAGAAACCTGGTTTTGAGAATAAAATAACAATACAGCCAGTGATATTCCGATTCCAATGAGTGTTGGTACGAACAGGGTGAACAGGAAGCGTCTTTTCTTCTTGCTTTGAACAGCGTCTAATCGGGAGTTTAAATCAGCCATGAAAGCATCGGGGATCTCGAAAGTCCGCTGCTCCAATGACTCTTTAAACAAGTCGTCGATATGTTCTTTATCTTCTTTCACAACTGATTGTATTAGTTTGTGTAATATCTAATTGGGCTTTCAATCGTTTTCGTGCTTCTTTGATATGCCATTTAACTGTTTCATAGGAAATTTGGAATTCTTCCATGATCTCCTTACTGGAATAACCGTCAATTGCATATAAATTAAACACCATTTTGGTCGCAGGGGGTAAAGTATCCAATAGCTGCTGCAACACTTCAGCTTCAAAGGTTAAGTTGACATCCGGTTCTGTGACCAGCGAATGGTTTTGATAATCATCGTTGTATTGAAACAGTTCTTTGTATTTTTTGTTCTTCCTGAAATCATCAATTATTTCACGTTTCACAATCTGTTTTGCCCAGGAAAAATAAGCTGTTCCGATTTTGAATTGCTCAATTCCCGAAACAATTTTCATGAATGCATTATTGACAATTTGCATCTGGTTTTCCTGGTCGTTTGTATAGCGCACCGCATTCCCCATCAATATCTGGAAGGTATGATGATATAAATCCAGGATCACTTTCCGGTCTCCTTTTTTTATAGCGGATACAGTATCTGCGTTTAGTTCAAGCAAAGTAAGTAAGTATACAAGATAAGGGAGAACATTCTTCAAGAAGTATTCTCCCTTGTAAAATATTAGTCTAAATTAGGGCAAATTATTTAATAGATCAGCTAATTGCGAGGTGCTGTACGTCGTTAATGAGCTGACCACCTCCACATGATTGTCGGTAATGGTTGCTGGGATCACGGCCGCCTGAATGGTATTGTTGCTAAGATTAATGACAATAAAACGCACATTCATTCCAATCGGAAGTTTGTAATAATCACCCGAAGTAAACATTCCGGATTCGATCTGGTAAATTCCTCCAACTGCATTTGTTCCATCAACAGATACGAAAACCCGTGTGTCAGCTGTCACAATTCCGGAAGGCACCTGAACTTTAATTTTCGTTTGAGGACCAGGCATGCTCATAAAATAATCCAGGTTGACCCAATTTAGCGAGTCGCAAAAAACAGAATAGCCGTTTTGAGTAATATCAATAGAAACAGAATCTGCCTGGTTCCAGGTTAATTGATCATTTGTTTCACTGCCGTAGAACAAGGTCATCTGACTACTTGTTCCGTTAGGTGCAGGAGCATCCAATTGATAAGACATCCCCGGTGCAAGTTTGAGTGTCTGTCCGTTTTGTTTTGCAACAATGCTGAATTCTCCGCCCGAAGTCAGCATGCTTAAGCCGTTTCCGGTTACTCCCATGGTTTGTTTGTTCATCAGGATCATGTCTTTCTTGCTGTAAATTTCCACCAGCTCAATCTGAACATTTCCTGTAACAGCACCTCCGGAAAGGGTCACAAAAGAATTGGGTTGAAAAGTCAGTACGGTTCCTTTGCTACCCGTTACTGTTGACATGGTTCCTGCGTTGATAGTGAATGTTTGTTTTGCGTCATTCAAATTAGTTTGAAAGTATGCGGCAATACTTCCATTTCCGCCACCACCGCCAGGAATAGTTGGGATAGTTGGGGAGGGATTGTCCTTTTTACAGGAACTGGCAAGCAGGAATGTCATTCCAGCAATTGCTATTGATAATAATTTTAAGTTTTTCATACGATTTCGTTTTCTCATTTGAAACAGAAACGGATGTGATTTTGATTGCGGGGGGGGAAGAAAATAAAAAAAGCATCTTTTCAGATGCTTACGAACTGTTTTTAATGTAAAACCCCGATTATTTAATGGTTTTGAAAGTGTGAAATGTATAAATCAAAAAAAAGGGTGTCTCAAAGACAACCCTTTCTAATTAAACTTTCTCCAATACCAGGTAATCCGTTTCACTTGGTTCATCGTCATCATAATCAACCAATGAGATCTTGTTTTTAGATTCACTTTCTATGTGCCAGTCATCGGATAGCGATTCGTATGCAGATACACGGATTTCAAATTCCATGCTGTTCTTCGGGTGGTCATCGTCAGATTCTTTTTCGATTTTCCAGGTTCCCATATAAGTTTGTCCATGCTGAAATGTCAGATCCCCATTCTTTTTAAATGTAAATGTTGCATTGGAATAAGCCGCTGTTTTATCTTCTCCACTGTCAACAAAACGGGTGATTTTCCAGGTTCCGTCTACTACATTCTTCTTCAGTTGTTTTTTAGAACAAGCCGCTAATCCGATCAACAACACGCTTGCGATAAGTGTATATTTCATACTTTTTGAATTTGTGCTGCAAAGGTAAGCGAAACGGATTAAAAATACAGTTGTAAAAAATCAAAAAAGCAGATTTGTGAGCCGGATGCGAAAGAGTTCCTAAACCATTAAAATCGCCATTAATCCTTGATTTTAGTAACCGATCACAATTCTGTTGTTTTACTTCAGTTGAATAAATTATTTTTGCTTCTCAAAACCCACACTGTCCAATGTACCGCATCGTTTTTATTTTTTGCTTTCTGTTGTGTTCTTCTAAGCTGTTTTCTCAATCCCAGTGGCTCCTGTTTTCTGTCATCGGGAAAGAAATTCCATGTGAAGAAGTAGCGAAGCAATTGATCATCTCAGCGAATTTTGAGGGAAAGGACAGTATTTTAAAGAAGGAACAATTTTCAGATTGCAAGCAGCTGATAGTCGGGCTTCCGAGACTGGAAGGAACTTATTCCTTTACCATTCGTACCCAAATGTATCAGCCCATTTTATTAAGTTTCGAAATAAAGAAAAACACGCCGGATACAATTCAGCTGGGAGATTTGGTGCTAAAGGAAGCCGTTTCGGAACTGGATGAGGTAACCATTACCGGAATTCAGCGGAAATTTATCGAGATTGATGCCGATAAAACTACCCTGAGAGTGAAAGACAACCCGGTTTTGTCGATCAGCAGCATTTACGATGCGATCTTAAAAGTTCCGGGTATCATGCCGTACCCGGGCGGTGGATTTGCGGTGGGCGGACAAATGGCAACGGTTTACTTTGAAAATGTTCCGAGTAGTTTGTCAACCGATGACCTGATGAATTTATTGAAGAGTCTTCCTGCCAGTTCTGTCGAAACAATTGAGATCATTTCGAATCCGGGAGCTTCTTTTGATGCAAATGTCAGTGGCGCGATCATCAATATCAATAGTATCGGTAAGCCTACCAAATGGCTTTCGGGAACCGTGACGCTGAATTATGGTCTGAACCAAAACCAGAAAATCTCACCTTCTCTGGTATTAAGCGGCCGGCAATCCAAATGGAGCTGGCAGCTGCAAACCGGTTATTCCGACAATGAACGCTCCAGCAGGGACACATCTGCCCGCGTTTTCAATTCGTTCAATCCGGTGGTTGGGTTGAATTCGGACCGGCAGGAGCAAAACCGTTACAGCTATTTTTATTTTAAGCCATCGGTAACGTTCAATTTTTCAAGACGGTCAAATCTGATCCTGAACTATAACGGCTCATACGGTGACAATAAGATCAGCGGAAATTCCACCACGGAAAACCCGGGAATGACTCCTGCAATTGACCTCCGGACAGATTATAAATCCCGCAATTATGGAATGGGGAATGAAGGAATGGCGAAATTCAGACATGAATTCGATACTCTGAAGCGCGTATTGAGCGTTACGGCATTTTACTCCAATTACCAGAATAAATCCAGGAGAAGTAACACGCAGCGAATTTCTGCAACGGATGATTTCAGTATTTTGGATTATTACATGAACATCAATCGCTTCTACCTGCGTGCGGATGCGGAAATCCCTTACGAGAAGATTAAATTCTATGTGAATACCGGAGTGAAGTACAGTTTGATGCACGTGGACAACATCGGTTCGTATAATTTGAACAATGCTTCTTCCGACATTTTTAATAACCGCACCTACGCCTCCGAGATCGATTTTGATTACACGGAAGATAACCTGGCAGCTTATGTGGACCTGAAAAAGAAATTGGGAAAGAAAGTATCGATCGGGGCCGGTTTGCGGGCTGAGAATTTTCGTCTGAAACGTGCATCCAATGTGACGAATACAGCAGAAACGAATTACTTCAACTTCTTCCCGTCGTTCAATGCCATTTACCGGATGAATTCCCTGGTGAACGTGATCGGAACCTATTCCCGCAAGATTGGGATTCCCGGTTTTTCGCAGTACGACCCGAATAATTCCGGGTATTACGATTCCTTCAGTTCTTCGAGCGGAAACACGGAGTTGAAACCAAATTTCTACGACAATGCCCAGTTCAAGATCACCTTTTTCGATTATGCACAGTTTTCCGTCAACTACACCCATTCCCAGTTCTTAAACTTGAGTGAAGTGGTTGCCCAACCGAATTCCCTGCAAACGGTTCAGACTTTCAATACCTACCGTAATGTAAGTTCAATGAATTATTTCATGGCGGTTCCGGTTCCGTTTGTTTTGTTTACAAAAGGTCTGGCATTTATGAATGAACCGGTGGAAGTAGATAAAATGTCCTTTTTGTACCTCTACAGTTCGTATACTAAAACAACCATTCCGGATTACAATTACGTGAACCGGAATAAGGGAATGTGGACGCTCGGGGTGTATTCGCAATTTATGTTGCCATGGAAGATCCGCATGAACGTAGATTATTACCTGACAGGAAAAGGGAATTACCAGATCTATGAATTCGTAAGGAATCGTTCGGCTTTTGATGTGGTGTTCAGCAGGGAGTTTTATGACAAAAAACTGAAGGCATCTATTTCATTCGATGATATTTTCAACACAGATCAGAGCAATGCGCGGGTTTCATTCCCGAATATTCACATGAACAGCTATTCCAAACAGGATACACGGATCATTTGGTTCAAAGTTTCCTATTCTTTCGGAAGAGTGGAGAAGAATGATTCGGAAGGCCTGAACCTGCCAAATGTAGGCGGGGAATAGAGAACGCAAAGCTTTCATCATATTCCTTTGCGCTCTTACTTTCTTTGCGGGTTATTAAATCTAACTCAGAATATCGGTTCCGGGGAATAAAAAATCCCGCTCTGCTAAACAAAACGGGATTCACTATTCTTCTGAGACTTAAAAACGATGTGTTCTCTTCAACCATAGCAACTGAAAGTCTGCTATGCTTATGTCTGGGTTTAAAATATCAGTAAAACTATGTGCTCTATGTGCCTATGTGGTTGACCTACAATGCAGCCAAAGCCCCATCATAATTCGGCTCATCTTTAATATCCGGAACCAATTCGGTGTAAACAACGTTGTGGTTTTCATCCAAAACAACTACCGAACGAGCGTGTAATCCCTGAAGCGGTCCGTCTACCAATTCCAAACCGTAGTTTTTTCCGAATGCACCGTCTCTATAATCAGAAAGTGTTACTACATTCTCAATTCCTTCCGCACCGCAAAAACGCTTTTGAGCAAAAGGTAAGTCGCGGGAAATACACAAAACCGTAGTGTTCTCTAAAGACGAAGCTTTTTTATTGAATTCGCGCACAGAAGTTGCACAAGTTCCGGTATCAATGCTTGGGAAAATATTTAAGATCAGTTTTTTTCCTTTGAAATTGTCTAGTGAAACCGCTCCCAAGTCTGAATTTACCAATGAAAAATCCGCTGCGTGTGTTCCTGTTGCAGGTAATTCACCGCTGGTGTGTAGAGGATTTCCTCCTAAAGTTACGTTTGCCATGTTTGATCTGTTTATGTGTCTAAAGTTAAAAGTAAATATGACAGAACTGCTTGTTTTTAGGAATTAATCCACCTCAAAATAACGTTTGACGCTAAGAAATGAATGACCGGAATCAATTTTCTACAACTAATTTATGAATGGTGAAATTTCCATTTTTGTCAACAGATTTAACAAGATAAACTCCTGGAGATAAATCGGTTAAAGATAAGTGTATTTCAGTTGCTCCGGCTACCTGTTTTTCAGTAATCAATTTGCCCGACAAGTCGTTTAACTGGATGGAAATTAAAGGAATGTGGAATTTTACCGTCACTTTTTCCTTTACCGGATTTGGATAGATGGTGATCCAGTCTTCTCCGGATACATTCCCCGAACCAATACCTGTGGTACAATTGCCTGGGCCCGGTTGACAAACAGCTAAATTTGCCAGTTGATAGGTCTTGAAGAAATCCCAGATTGCTGTTGCTGCATTAAAGCCATTTACTGCCGGCCAGCCATGTCCTCCTCCTACAATTCGAATGAGTGAAACTTCCTTTCCGCTGGTGCAAAAGGGATATTTTTGAACTCCCGGAACAATGGTGGATACGTTTGAAGCGTTGTAAGTATCCGCTCCGCAAGCACTTGCCGGTGCACTAAAAAAAGACAGGGGCCATTCGCTCCAGGCCGATGGGGTAAAATCAGGATCCGGATAAGCTACCGTGGGATCAGCATCTCCGTGTATATGCCATACAGGAATTGGAACAAATGAATTTTGTGCATAAGTGGTCAAATAATTATTATCACCAAACATATTACCGGCAACTGGTGCTATTCCTGCGATTTTATCCGCTAATTCTACAGCCAATCGATAGGAGAAAAACGCTCCTCCGGAATGCCCGGTTGCATAGACCTGCTTCCTGTTAATTCCATAATTAGTACACAGATAGTCAATCAGCTGAGAAACAAAAGCCACATCATGTGGTTCTCCTGTTTCATTACCGTCTACAGGTTTATTCCAAATTCCGTTTCCTAAATCACTGGTAGACTGGGCATAAACGACTAAAAAATCATTGTTATCTGCTACGGCATCAAAACCGGAGTAACCTTTAATTCCTGCGGCTGTTCCTCCATCTCCGTGAAACACTAAGACCGTTGGTAAATCAGCAGCTACGCATGTGCCTGGTGCGTGAATGATAAATGTTCGGGTAACTCCGTTTACCTGGATACTTCCATTAATATCCAGCGCTCTCAAATTAGTTACAAATGAGATACACAGGGTAATCGCTAGTAGGAAAGATCTTTGTGTCATATGAAAAACAGTTAAATAGTTTCTAAAAAAAGATCACCAAAATGAGGTGCTTTGTAATTAGATGGTCAGGTTATTTTTGACTGAATAACTACGCCGTTACTGTTTTTTTACAGCACTTTATTTTGGCGTATTCTACTTAAAGGTAGTGTTTTATCAGGAACTTCAGAATAATTTTTTTACTGCTTTTGTCATTTCCCGTTTTCCGGGAGGGCCAGGCAATGCAGTTACTTCGAACCCCACTGATTTCAAATCCCGTTTTACCTGTCCTTTCGCGCAGTATGTAACCAAAACTCCACCCGGACTCAGCCAGTCGTATATTTTTTGAAAGATTTCTGCGCTCCATAATTCCGGCTGAACCCTCGGCCCGAATGCATCGTAATAACAAAGATCAATCGATCCGGGTGTCAATTCCAGTTCCTGGATCTTCTTTTCGATTTTCTCCAGTACAAAATGTTCCGAGATCTCGCGCGCAACATTCCAATCTGACTGATGCAGTTGTTTGAAGATTTCCACCGCTTCCGGGTCCGTTGTAAACGAAGTGTAGTTCATGCCTTCAATTTCTTCCGCACTTGGGGGAAAAGCTTCCAGCCCGATATAATGGATGTACTGATAACGCTTTTCAGAAGCAAAATAGGTGAGCAGTGCGTTCAACCCGGTCCCGAAACCCATTTCCAGGATCGTTAAATAATCTTCTGATTTCGGGTTCAGCCCGTGCTTGATGAAAACGTGCTGTGCTTCCTGTAGTGCACCGTGACTTGAATGATAGTGCTCATTCCACTCCGGGATATAAATCGTTGTGGACCCGTCTGCCGTTTTTACTAATTCACGTTTCATCCTGTAAAGCTAGTTAATTGAGAATTGAAAAGTGAGAATTGAAAAGGTAAAACGGGAAAAAAGGATCAGATTATGGGCTGACTTCAAGATTTTTTAATGTGTTGTTTAACTATTAACAATTACATTCGTATGATTCTACGTAGGTTTTGTTTCCATTAGAATTAATATAATAGCATCCTCCCTTTGGACCTTTATGAAGTTGCTTTCCATTATGAGAACCGCAGTTCGACGGGCTGGAATCATCTTTATCACAAGAAAAAAGTCCAATAACAACGAGTAAGAAAAAAAGTTTTTTCATAATTACAATTAATTTAAATTTTTGCAAAACTACCTTTTTATTGATATTTGAATGACGAGTATCGTTTCTTTAGGAAAGAATTGTGGTTTTCCGAAATCGTAAATGTTGCAAATAGATTTAGTTTTACAGGTTCCAAATTAATTCTTTAAAGATTTGAACGCTGATAATAAGTTGGGATTTTTAAACCTGACAGTAATAATATTAACTCTCTATGTTTTGGGAGCGTTGGTGGTGGATACATTCTGGAAATTAGATCCCGAGACATCTAAACTTCTTGCGTACTTTGACTATTTCATATGTGCTTTCTTTTTTGTTGAGTTTTGGTATCGTTTTTTTAGTGCAGAGGATAAACTTGCTTTTATGAAGTGGGGATGGATTGACTTGCTTTCAAGCATTCCTATGGTTGACCTTTTTAGAGCAGGAAGAATTTTACGTTTAATCCGCTTGTTGAGAGTTATTCGAGCTTTTCGTTCAACAAAACAACTTCTAAACCATATTTTTTCAAATAAGGCAAAGGGTACTTTGACTTCCGTTTCAATTTTAGCTTTATTGCTTGTAATATTTTCTGCTATTGCAATTTTGGAAGTTGAAAACGATCCGAAGAGTAATATAAAAACGGCAGAAGATGCAATTTGGTGGACATATACAACTATCACAACAGTTGGTTATGGAGATAAGTATCCGGTAACTACTGAAGGAAGAATTCTGGCAATGGTTTTAATGACTTTTGGAGTTGGTTTTTTCGGAACATTCACAGCATATATCGCTTCAGTTTTCGTAAAAGATAAGAGTAAGCATGTGAATCAAAATGAAGCTCAGGTTTCTGATTTTTAAAATATTATCAGTTTTATAGCTTTAGAATATCGGTCTGCGGATTTCTGCGTTCCTCTGCGGAAAATATTTTCAATTCTCCATTGGTAAGGTACATTTTACCTAAAATTAAACTTCCGGTTTCCGACTCCCGAAATGAATCCTTAATTTTGCGCCATGAGTGAAAGGCAGACCAAAGGATTAATCTTTATTTTAATTACGATTTGTATCGATTCCATCGGACTGGGGATCATTATTCCTTCGCTTCCGAGCCTGATTGCAGATGCTACCCATTTGTCAATCAACGAGTCATCCAAATATTCCGGAATTGTTTTGGCAACTTATGCCCTGATGCAATTCTTGTTTTCACCGCTGATCGGGAACCTGAGTGACCGTTATGGAAGAAGACCGATTATTTTGATGTCACTTCTAGGTTTGGGACTCGATTACGTCTTCATGTACTTTGCACCGAGTTTGGCCTGGCTGATCTTCGGAAGGGCTGTTTCCGGGATGTTCGGAGCAAGTTTTACAACAGCTGCGGCTTACATTGCCGATATTTCTACAGATAAGAACAGGGCACAGAATTTCGGATTGATTGGAGCTGCATTCGGCGTCGGATTTGTGATCGGACCTGCGATTGGGGCTGCTGCTTCTGAGTTCGGATTGCGTGTTCCCTTTATGGTTGCGGCATTTTTATCCCTGGCAAATTTTGTTTACGGTTTGGTGTTCCTGAAAGAATCCTTGCCCGCAACAGACCGCAGGAGGTTTGAGATAAAGCGTGCAAACCCGATCGGGGCAATCATGCAGATCGTTCGTTTTCCGAAGTACCGCGGATTATTTGTGGTAACCTTCATCGTATTGCTTTCCAATATGGCGATTCATTCCGTTTGGAATTATTATACCATTGCCCGGTTCGGATGGGAAACCAAAGATGTGGGAATTTCACTGGCAGTTGTCGGAGTGTGTTTCGGATTGGTACAGGGAGCAATGGCCGGACCGATCGTTAATAGAATGGGGGAGAAAGGAGCAGCAACGCTTGGCTTGGTTATTTTGAGCATTGTAACACTTGGGATCGGTTTGATTCCATACGGCTGGATGATGTACGTAATCATTTTGCCCTACGCTTTTTCAGGGATTGTGGACCCAAGTATCCGTTCGTTGGTTTCAGCCGAAGTTAAAAGCAATGAACAGGGCGAGTTACAGGGGATTTTTACTTCACTGATGAGTTTGGCAGAGATTGTCGGTCCGATTTTCATGATCTGGATCTTCTACAAATCGGTTCCACTGGCTGAAAAGAATTCCATTTTTTACGGAACACCGTTCTTTGTAGCCGCTGCTTTGGCAATTGTTGCGCTGATCCTTTTGCGTTATGTCTTCAGCAAGATCGCATTCAAGGCGAATGCAGAACTGTTGGATGAGGAGTTGGGGGGATCTGCAGAAAACTAAAAAAAGTCCCGGTAATTGCGCCAGGACCTTTCTCTTTAATTTACTCAGCTATTAAGCTGGTTTTCTTCCATTCCGTTTAAGGCCGTCTTTGTTTGCTTTGTTAAATGCTGAAGCATTTCAACTCATATTACCTAACTGTACTCTATATCTCCATGAAAACGAAGCCGGTTGTGACAGAATCCGGAAGAAATATCTGTGTTTATTTTTTACCGAAAATTGCGAAAAGATCGATAACGCTAATCTGATGTGAGAACCATTGAATCATATCCATAAGTATTAATTGTTTCTCCAAAAGTCACCCTTTTCAGCTGGTTTCGTATTGTCTGTTTTTACCCGAATTAGTAAGCGGTTCAGAATCAATGATAAATGGCAATATAAAGTGATTTTAATTCATTTATTGATGTGTCAATTATTAACTTTGTTTTAGTTAATTTATTGACTATGAGCAAGAACGTACATCCGGAAGACCGTAAGGCAATTGATAAGTTGATTGCCCACATGTATGAACATCCGCAGGAACATTTCGATATTTCGAACCATGCGCGTATGATCGGTTTTTCTGTTTCAAAACTGAACAAAAGTTTTAAGGTATACCAGGGAATCGGCCCGGCAACTTATTTCCGGAACCTGAAAATGGAGAAGGCCAGGAAATTGCATGAAGAAGACCGGCATACCTGGACGGAGATCAGTTCCATTTTCGGATATGCAGATTTGGCATCGTTCAGTAAAGCCTTTAAAAGAATTCACGGATTTTGTCCGCGAAATGCAACTTCGGGTGAGTAATTGACGTTATATCAATAACTCAATTTCATCATGTACTACAACAACATTACTCAAGTGGAAAAATTAGATTCGATTATCTTTTATAAGATCGACAGAGCAATTCGAACCTACCGCCAGTTTGCGCAAGCTCGCCTGAAGTCTTTGGGACATCAGATTACAATTGATCAGTGGCTGGTCATTAAATGCCTGATCGAAAACCCCGGAATGCAGCAGAATGAAATTTCCGAAATGGTATTTAAGGATGCAGCATCTGTTAACAGGATGATCAACCTGCTGGTTGAATCGAAATACCTGAAACGGAAAATCAACAAAACAGACCGCAGGAAAATGGATATTCTGGTAACACAGAAAGCATTGGATGCGATGGAAGCAATGGAAGAAGTAATTCCGGATAACAGGGCTACCGCGCTAACCGGATTGACCCAGGAAGAAATGCAGATCACAACGAAGGTAATGACCCAAATTGCAAGCAACTGCAAAAAATAGATTCTTCGGAAAAGAATTTCAGAACACCGGTCTTGCATTGCAGGGCCGGTGTTTTCAGTTAAATCGTTGAAAGAGTATTACTGCTTCACGAACCGGACCGTTTTGCAGACAGTTCCGTCCATAGATCCGCTTACAAAATAAGCCCCGATCGGTAAATGCCCGATTGCAAGTTGTTTCACCGGATTTACAGATTGATCCAGTGTTTTTTCCATAACACGGCTGCCTTTCATATCCGTTACCCGGATCGTAACGATCCCGCAATTCTCACAACCAATGTTGATCACGTCTGCCGCCGGATTCGGGAACAGCATGAAATCACAATTATCGTAAACCGGGTTGTTAACAGTGGTGGGGACATAGGAAACCCACGGCCGGGCCTGCTTGATTGCCAGCTGGCGTGTACTGTCGATCTTAAACTCGATATCCATCGCAAAAGTCGGGTTGTTTTCTGCATGGTACAAAACGGCAAAGCGGTCATGTATGACAGACAGGTATAAACGCAGCTGATCCAATTGCACTCCGGACATTAATAAAGTATCCGCGTTTATCAGGCTGGAATACTGGATTACCGAATAATCCGAAGCATTTCCGGTCGGATAACGTTTCATCAGTAATTCTTCCGGGTAAGTGCTTTCCGGGTTGGTGATGAGTTCTTCCCCTAATTGTGAATTCAGGTAGAATGTATTTTCCGTATTGTAAACCGGATCTGCACTCACGGCAACTCCATTCACTTGTTCGTCTTCAAAGTTGGGATGGCATAAAATGCCCATGGAAGCATAAAAATGGTTTACCCGGTAAAACTCCCGCTCTTCAAAGGCGCGCAAATTCCACAGGCTGGCAAATACTTCTTTGACCGTTTTTGAAATGTGTCCTTCATTCGGGTGATGCGTTTTGGAATCATACAATCCGGCTCCGCTGAATCCCGGAAGGTCTTCGTTGTTCGTACTTGAACGGCAGCGAATGGAAGTTCCGCCGGGGAAAGCATTCTGCATAGCTGAAAGTTGATCCGTCATCCAAACCGGCATGCTTGCATTTTCAATAGCATCGCGGAGTTCTTCCAGTCGCGCATCGCGGATGATCCGGTCCGAAATAAACCCGGGATCCTGTAACATGAGGGTTATTTCATCGAAGAAGTTGTTGTATTTCATGAACTCCTGGTAGAAATAGAACGGAATGCCAAAGCCGTCAGGGATCGTTCCGTCAGCAAATCCAAAAGTCCGCATGGTGGCTACATTGGCTGCTTTGGCACCAAATCCGTCAAACATCCCGAATTCAATGTCATCCAGCGGGAGAATTGTTTGGTGACTTAAGTTGAGTGGGGGAAATTGTTCGTGTTCCGGCCGGAGATTTTCGTACCATGCATTTACCTCTTCAATGCTTGCTTCCCGGATTTCATAATTACTCTGGTTGGTCTTAAAGTAGATGTAATGATTCAATAAATTCGCAATGGTGTCAATGGACAAAGGGTCGCGGATAAACGCATTGGGAATATTGTCGTGGATTGCCCTCAGGTTCACATGAGATAGGGGAGTCTGGATAAAAGAGGAAATAATGCCACCTACGCGCGGGAGTGAATTCGGGATGGCTTCATACAAAACGATATCCCTCGAGTGTGGAACTTCTCCCGGTGCCATCAGGCGAAAGAATCCGTAACCTTCTGCCTGGGTCATCCCCCAGTAATTGATCCCGGCATAGACATCCGTTTCGAATAAAACCGGCACCCGTGAATCCTGGTAGAGTTCCAGGTTGTCCTGGTAATCGGATTCATTGTTTGCGGTAATAAAGTAGGAGAGGTTATTGGTTAAATAAGGCATATTAGCTGCTACCAGTTCCTGTGTACGCTGCACGATCCAGAAAGGCTGAGCTTCGTTGTTACTGAAGTTGAATGAATAAGTTCCCAGTGTACCATTAGCTGAAAGAACATGCGGATGGTAGATCAATTGTCCTTTTTTCAGTGTCGGGGATAAATGATTTACTCCAAGGTAATCGGCAAAATCAGCATGCAGGTCATAGACCTCACTGTCGATAAAATAAACTTTGGGCTGTGAAGTGAAGAAATCCAGGATGATGAATTTTGCATATTCCACATCATTCAGGTAGCCGACCCATGGAGTGCCGTTCTCTTCAGTAGAAACAGTCTGGAAAGCGGAAAGTGTATTGAGGCTTACCAATCCGTGTTCAACAGGAATAGGCGCGGCTGAGTTTAGCGGTCCCTGGGTAGGCATGGTGTTGTATTCCGTGACATCGCTCACCCCGTCGCCATCCGAATCTGCCGGATTACTGATCGCATATTCCAGTACGCGGTAATGATTGAGCGGATAAGCTTTTAAAGGTTCCGTGATGATCGTGGTTCCATTTTGCCCCAATGTCATCGAAGTAATGAGGTTAAATGCAGAATCCGGATGATGCCGTACCTGGAGAATGTAATAGTTTCCCTGGCTGGAACTGACTTCTAATCGCACTTGTCCGTTTGCATCAATCGCATAGTTTTGAATGGGAATTTGCTGTCCGTAACTCAGCTTTGCTGCGATAAGGAAGATTTGCAGGATCAGAAGGTATTGTAGCTTCATGGTTCAAACAATAGTATGTAGCTGAAAGAACAGATTTTCAGATGAGTTATTGCCGGAAAGTTACGAAAAAATGAATAAATAGTGAATGCGAACTCTTATTCCCGATCTCATCCTCACTCTGAAAGAAAAGCCTTCTCCGTCATGGCGGACAAGGCTCTTTCTTTTTACCATGGAATTTCAATGGTTTCCGGGTTACTTTCTTCGCTGAAGAACTTACCTGAAGGTCCGTTTTGGTCAATCAATGCATAAGTCATGATGCGTTTTCCCGCTACTTCCACTTCGCCGCCGTTGTAGTTGGTGAAATCGGTTTTGGTATACCCCGGACAAACGGCATTGATTTTAAACGCTGTGTCGCGCAGTTCGTAAGCCAAATGAACGGTGTACATATTCATTGCTGCTTTTGAAGAAGCATAGGCTGCATACTTTCCGTAATCATAAGCCGGCCAAAGCGGGTTGCTTTGAAGAGAAAGCGATCCTACGCTGGTACTCACATTAACGATCCTTGGCTCAGTCGATTTGCTCAATAACTCCAAAAATACCTGCGTTACATTGATAACTCCGTAAAAATTCACCTCAAATACGTCTTTGAAATGATTTGCAGCAGTTCCAACTGCATTTTGCGGCACCATGCCACTGATCCCCGCATTGTTGATGAGAATATCTAAGCTTCCCTGTTCTTTTTCAATGAGTGTTCGGGCAGATAAAATGGTTGCCGGTTTGGTAACGTCCAGCTCGATGGCTTTTATATTCCGAAAACCTTTGCTGGTTAGTTCGTTTGCGATCTCATTTCCTTTTTCAGGATCTCTGCTCCCTAAATAGACGAATACTCCTTTTTCCGAAAGTTGTTTGGCTGTTTCCAGGCCAATTCCTTTGTTGGCCCCTGTAATAAATGCTGATTTCATTTCTTTGTTTTTTGAATCTTTGTGATGCAAAAATCGCTTGTCAAAAAATGAAATGGGTTACCATTTGGTAAAAAGTGAATTAGCGGATGTTTTTCCGGATCCGGCTCAATGATTGTTGTGTCACTCCGAGGTAAGATGCAATATGAGCCAATGAAACCCGGTTCGTAAGCGAAGGATAATTTTCCATGAATTCGAGGTAGCGGGTAGTTGCATCCTGCGAAATGACCGGGCTCTTTCGTGACTTCTGAAAAAGGCATTTCTGGACCATTTTGTTTTTGATCACATCCCAGCCAACTATCGTAAGGGAAAGATCCTCCCAGTCTTGTTTTGAAAACACGATCAGTTTGCAGTCTGTACCCGCCTGCAGGTATTCGGATGAAGCCGAATGAGCTTCGAAATTAACATAGTCGACCACCAGGTTGTTTTCGGTGATGAAGCAGCGTGTGATCTCTTCTCCCTGATTGTTGTAATAGCACCCACGCATCACGCCTTCGATAACGAATCCCACCTGAGAAGGAATTTTACCGGCTTCTGAGAAGTACTGGTCTTTTCTTAGATCAACTTCCCGCATTTTTGTTCTGATTAGCTCTATTTGCTGCTCATTCAAATTGCCGAATTGTAAAATATACGTGATCAATTCTTTCATGCACGCAAGTTATGGAAAGTATCTTTGGGATGGTTTATCATTTGGTAAAAACAATTCACCTGGAAATCCAATAGTTGTAACGTGCTTCTTCGGTGTCAAATGTAAGAAACCTGGGTTCTTCGGCGTAGTCGTCTGTGGCATTGACATCATAAACCGAATGATATTTACATGGAATCACTTCCTTTCCTTCAAAATTGTAAAGTCCCATTTTCCCGTTTCTTGTTACGTAGAAGAACTGCTGTTCGTAATGACCGTTATGAGTGTGCTCTTCAATGGTTTGCTCTGAAACCGGGATGATCTCCTTTCCATAGACATCCAACACTCCTTGAAACTCCGTGCTATCTTTCGAAACAATAAAAAAGGTTTCGTTATAATAAGACTCATTTTCAGAGAAGGAACCGGCTAAATACTCCGTTGGATGAATGCATTGATTGTGAAAATCGCACAAGCCTTCTTTTCCATCGCGAATGGTGATCAGACGATCTATTCCATAGCTTCTGTACCAATCATATAAGACGATTAAACTGTCGAAGACAAAAGGAACACGGATGTTTCCCAGTTCATCCAAAAGCCCCATTTTTCCATTTTTCGATGCAAAGACGAGTAATCTGGACGTATTTTCATCTGTTTCGGGAAGGAATCTAATGAGTGTTGCTGCTTCTTTATTGACAAAGGGTTTGTCCGGATCGGTAGAATAAACACTCATAGGCTTTCCGGGCTCTTTGGCGATCATTTTTGAAGGAACCAGGCATCGTTCCCAGTTGTGTACTTCGAAATAGGCCTGAGATATCGATTCAAACCGGATATCCGGGAATAATTGGAGGCCGTTATTGCAAAAATACCTCACCCGATCCCTTTCAAAACAACGTAAATCTCCTGCGTAATAGTCATAAAACACGCTGTCATAGGATTCCGGAAAGAAATCCGTTAAATCGGAAATCCGTTTCACCCATGCACATTGATCCTTTTTTAAGATAAAAAAGTCAGCGACTAACGGCATTCCTTCTCCTACCCAGCGATCACACCGTTGGATGGTATCGTATACTGCCGGAACCATTATTTTTCCCTCTAAATTCAGGATTCCCATTTTACCGCCTTCACAAAACCTGGCATAGATATGATCCCACGGTTTTTCTTTTTCGCGTGAGTGTACCAGGTCTGTAAGTTCAAAGTCCGCGGATTGAATATGAACCTTGATTTCATTAGAATACATCCAATTATAGACAGTGTGGATCGCTATGCCGGTTTCTGCATTGTAAGTTTCGTATACTTTGTCTTGTCCGTAAAGCAGATTGGAGAGCAGGAAAAAGCAGAGAAAGGTTCTTAAAAGCATGATTTTAATTAAAGCGAGTCCGATTGCTATAACTTTGTGCACGGATTAGGTTACATTTTAGGTAATCGTTATAAATCTTAACCAACCATCGTCTTCGGTATTCCATGGAAATTCATACCAGTCATAATAGAATTTAATGGAGAACTTCCAATTGGATTAAATGATTCTTTTAGTTGAATTCTAGTGGCGCTTATTGCCAGTTTTTTTACTTCCATTTACAGGGTCACCAAATTCTCATCATTCTTACCGAAGAGTTTTTCAAGTAATTAATTATTGAGATTTTTTCTTTTTAAATATGTTCACTGTAATTGTTAAGATCAGAAAGGCAATAACCGCATATAAAATAGTGAAATTGGTTTCTTGAGGGCGATTTGGATCCCCTGTTGAAATATGAATTCCTTCGGAAACTGCCCCTCCTAGAAATAAACTTATTAGGACTCTTACCCAAACTTTACGCATACTGTCTATAAATTTATCTTTTATGTCTAGATTACCAGATTTCTATCAAATGGGATATACAGGTATCTTTTGTGGTTAATACTGAAACATGCTGGTAATCCCCAAAAATCTGGAAAGATAATGTCTTTTGAGTAAACCGGAATCGAACCGCTATAAATTTTAGAAAACCTAATAAAATTCTTACTTAAGGAAAAATTGGGGTTCATCCTCTCCCTCTTCACGAGCAGTGCTCGCTCTTCTCTCCAAAGAGGGAGACTTAAATCGTGCTTCGAACCGGGGTTCTTCTCTCATTCTCACTCTCCGCTCTCACTCTGAAAAAGAAAGAGCCAACAATAGATTGAGAATGAGAAACAGAATGAAGAACAAAAAGAAAGCCCAGACGATAAATGTCTGGGCTCTTTCTTTTTGTGGGGAATGACGGATTCGAACCGCCGACATTCCCGATTGCTACGCATCGGGACG
>RCUH01000382.1_pt1 | contig 48932 bp, 42 predicted proteins | sample 2166191 | NCBI WGS metagenome assembly RCUH01 (sample SAMN09932848, study PRJNA488358) | compost metagenome | feature: garden; material: soil; isolation source: compost soil in an enriched community after 214 h of incubation | place: Germany: Experimental Botanical Garden Goettingen | collected... | reverse complement strand
TTGTCATTCTTCAATCTTGGAGCATGGGGCGGACTGTATGCCTATACTCCAGAGCTGTATCCAACCCGGATTCGCTCCACTGGAGTAGGCCTAGCTACTTCTATAGGACGCATTGGCGGAGTTATTGGGCCGCTCTTAGTTGGCTATTGGATCGGAGCCAAAGTTGGCATTGACAGCATCTTTGCCTTTTTCTTTGTGACGATTGTTGTGGGAGCTGCAGCAGTGTTGTTCCTTGGCAAAGAAACTAAGGGACTTGAGCTGCAGGATTAAGCCTAGTCAGCACATTTTAGAAAGCGGGCACGCTGAGATCAGCGGTGCTCGTTTTTTTTGTGTGATGCTAAGGTCCTTATTAGGATGATGTAGAAGAATGTCGAGCTTTTACGTATATTATTACTTTAGTATTGAAAGTGTCAGGCAACCTAAGGAGCAAGAAAATTCAAACAATGACAGCGTATCCTACTTCATAGTAAAATATGATAGACCATGTCTACATATTAATTTTCGAGAAAAACAAAAAAATGTCGGAGAGGAAATTGGATCATGTCAGAACATGAAGAACCCAAACAATCATCCCATGACCAGGTAAATACCGGAGAGTTGTTAAATGCATTAATGGCTTTAAAAAAGGGAGATTTCTCATACCGTATGCCTTACGATTACACAGGCATCGCCGGCAAAGTGGCAGACACTTTCAATGAAATTATGGATATGCAGGAAAGCCTCGTCACCGAGGTTCAAACTGTAGCCAAGGTAGTGGGCAAGGAAGGTAAGTCAACACGGCGGTTCACGCATAAAAATACAGGAGGCCAGTGGGAAATCGTATCCGAATCGATCAATGGTCTCGTCGCTGATCTGATTCAGCCTACGAGTGAAATGGTGCGAGTTATCAATGCAGTTGCTCAGGGGGATCTCTCTCAGAAAGTGGATCTTGAATTTGAAGGCAGACCGCTCACAGGTGAGTTCCAGCGGACAGCTACCAACATCAACATGATGGTGACCCAGCTCAGCACATTTGCATCTGAGGTTACCCGTGTAGCGCGCGAAGTAGGTACAGAAGGTATCCTCGGTGGACAAGCGGATGTGAAAGGCGTCTCAGGTACCTGGAAAGACCTCACAGACAGCGTTAATAACATGGCGACGAACTTGACGGATCAGGTGCGTAATATCGCAGCTGTGACCACAGCCGTTGCGAAAGGGGATCTGTCGAAGCAGATTACCGTTAACGCCAAGGGTGAAATCCTGGAGCTTAAGGACACGATTAATACGATGGTGGATCAGCTCTCGACTTTTGCCTCTGAGGTAACACGTATGGCTCGTGAGGTAGGAACCGAAGGTAAGCTGGGCGGTCAGGCGAACGTTAAGGATGTTTCGGGTACATGGCGAGATCTTACCGAAAGTGTTAATGATATGGCTTCGAACCTTACCGATCAGGTACGTAACATCGCTGTTGTAACTACTGCGGTTGCGAACGGGGATTTATCGAAGAAAATTACAGCGGATGTTCAAGGTGAAATCCTTGAGCTCAAAATTACGATTAATACGATGGTGGACCAGCTCTCTACCTTCGCATCAGAAGTAACCCGTATGGCCCGTGAAGTAGGCACCGAGGGAATATTGGGCGGTCAGGCCGAGGTTAGCGGGGTTGCTGGTACATGGCGGGATTTGACGGAAAGCGTTAACTACATGGCGAGCAATCTGACGAATCAGGTGCGTAACATCGCGGAGGTAACGACTGCGGTAGCCCAAGGTAATTTGTCCAAGAAGATTACGGTTGATGCCAAAGGAGAAATCCTGCAGCTGAAGAGTACGATCAACATCATGGTGGATCAGCTCAGCAACTTCGCTTCCGAGGTTACACGTGTTGCTAGAGAGGTATCGACAGAGGGTAAGTTAGGTGGCCAAGCGGACGTTAAGGACGTATCGGGAACCTGGAAGGACTTAACGGACAGCGTTAATTTCATGGCGGGTACACTTACGGATCAGGTGCGTAATATAGCAGAGGTAACTACGGCCGTTGCGAAGGGGGATCTATCCAAGCATATTACTGTAAATGCCAAAGGCGAGATATTGGAGCTGAAGAATACCATTAATACGATGGTGGATCAGCTGAGTACTTTTGCGTCCGAGGTAACCCGCGTAGCCCGTGAGGTAGGAACGCTCGGGATGCTGGGGGGTCAGGCTCAGGTAAAAGGTGTAGCTGGGACGTGGCGCGACCTTACGGAGAGCGTTAACTATATGGCGAGCAACCTGACGAACCAGGTGCGTAACATCGCCGTTGTTACCACTGCGGTGGCAAACGGGGATTTGTCCAAAAAAATTACAGCCGATGTTCAAGGGGAAATTCTTGAGCTTAAAATCACGATTAACACGATGGTGGACCAGCTCTCTACCTTCGCTTCCGAGGTAACGCGCGTAGCCAACGAGGTAGGTACGGAAGGGAAGCTGGGCGGACAGGCTCAGGTTAAGGGCGTAGGCGGAACCTGGAAGGATCTGACTGAAGGGGTTAACAGCATGGCCCGGAATCTGACCGACCAGGTACGTAACATTGCGGATGTAACAACCGCGGTCGCCAAAGGAGATCTCTCGAAGAAGATCACCGTTGACGTTAAGGGTGAAATTCTTGAGCTGAAGAACACCATGAATACGATGGTGGATCAGCTCAGTAACTTTGCCTCCGAGGTAACTCGTGTAGCGCGTGAAGTTGGAACTGAAGGGAAGCTGGGCGCCCAGGCGGAAGTGAAGGATGTATCGGGGACCTGGAAAGACTTAACGGATACGGTTAACTACATGGCGAGCAACCTGACGATTCAGATGCGTAATATTGCCGGTGTAACGACGGCTGTTGCGAACGGAGATCTGTCCAAGAAGATCACGGTGGACGTAAAAGGGGAGCTTCTAGAGCTGAAGAACACGATCAACACGATGGTGGATCAGCTCAACTCTTTTGCCTCCGAGGTAACCCGTGTGGCTTCTGAGGTAGGTACGGATGGCAAGCTGGGCGGACAGGCTCAAGTTCGTGGTGTAGGCGGAATCTGGAAGGACCTAACGGATAACGTTAATATCATGGCGACGAATTTGACCGATCAGGTACGAGGAATCGCCAAAGTCGTTACGGCTGTCGCGAACGGGAATTTGAAGCAGAAGCTGAACGTGGAAGCTAAAGGTGAAATTGCCGAGCTGACCGACACGATTAATAATATGATCGATACCCTGGCTACATTTGCCGATCAGGTCACCACGGTGGCAAGAGAGGTAGGAGCGGAAGGTAAGCTGGGCGGACAAGCGAGTGTACCGGGTGCGGCAGGAACCTGGCGTGATCTTACCGATAACGTTAACTATATGGCGAGCACGCTCACGACACAGGTACGTGCGATTACGAACGTAGCAACAGCCGTAACCAAAGGGGATCTATCTCGTACCATTGATGTAGCCGCGGCCGGTGAAGTCGCCGCACTTAAAGATAATGTGAACGAGATGATTCGTAACTTGAAAGAGACTACGCGGATTAATACGGAGCAGGATTGGCTGAAGACCAACCTGGCGAAGTTCTCCCGTCTCCTTCAAGGTCAGCGTGACTTGTATGCGGTCAGCCGGATGATTCTGTCCGAGCTTGCACCGCTAGTGTCGATGCAGCATGGTGTATTCTACATTAACGAGCCGGTAAATGGAGAACCAGTGCTTGAGCTGTTCGCAAGCTATGCTTATCAGCAGCGCAAGCATCTTTCGAATGAATTCCGCGCCGGGCAAGGCCTAGTGGGACAATGTCTTATTGAGAAACAGCGGATTCTACTGACCAATGTACCGGGCGATTATGTGATGATCTCCTCAGGGCTTGGTGAGGCTACTCCACTGAACATTGTGCTTCTGCCGATTATTTTTGAAGACCAGGTCTTGGCTGTACTCGAGCTTGCCTCATTCCGGCAGTTCAATGAAATTGACCTTGCCTTCCTGGATCAATTGACAGAGTCTATCGGTATCGTTATTAATACCATGCAGGCGAATCAGCGTACGGAAGAACTGCTAATGCAGTCACAATCCCTCACGGAAGAACTGCAGAAGCAGCAAATGGAGCTTCAGAATACAAATGAAGAGCTTGAGGACAAAGCCAAGCTTCTAGTCATTCAGAAGGCTGAGGTTGAGAGCAAAAATAATGAAGTCGAAGTCGCTAAGCGCTTCTTGGAAGAGAAAGCGGAGCAGCTGGCGCTGACTTCACGTTACAAATCCGAGTTCCTGGCCAACATGTCACACGAGCTTCGCACACCACTGAATTCACTTCTGCTGCTCGCAGAGCAGCTTGCTGAGAATCCGGATGAGAACCTCTCAGATAACCAGGTGAAATATGCGAAGACGATTCAGGACTCGGGACTTGATCTTCTGAACCTGATTAATGACATTCTTGACTTGTCCAAAATCGAGTCGGGAACGGCTTCAGCGGATCTTAGCGAGATATCACTTGTCGATCTGCTGGAGGGGCTGAACCGTGCCTTCCGCCCTTTAATTGGGGATAAAGAGCTTGATTTCACACTCAAAACTGATTCGGATGTTCCACAGAGAATTGTTACGGATCAAAAGAGATTGCAGCAAATACTCAAAAACTTGTTGTCGAACGCCTTCAAGTTCACCGAAAAGGGTCAAATTTCACTTCACCTGCGTAAGGCACTGGATGGCTGGAGCGAAGATAACGAGACGCTGAACGAAGCCAGGATGGTTCTGTGCTTCTCGGTGAGTGATACCGGAATCGGGATTGCGGACGATAAGCAAAGTATTATTTTTGAAGCCTTCCAGCAGGCTGACGGAAGTACGAACCGTGAATATGGCGGAACTGGACTTGGCCTTGCGATCTCCCGTGAAATCGCTGCGATGCTTGGCGGGGAGATCACGCTGTACAGTGTGGTGAATAAGGGAAGTATCTTTAATTTATATCTCCCTGTAGATGCGGATGCTCCGGAATCAGACAATACACCGAAATACGTGCCTGAGGTTATTGATGTAGCCCCTCCAGAGGCCCATCGCTTCATCTCACGTAGTGAGGTGAAGGATGACCGCGATAATATTGGGCCAGATGACCGGGTATTCCTGATTATTGAGGATGATCTCAAGTTCAATGAGATCCTGCTTGATGCCCTTCACCGAAAAGGAATTAAGGCGGTGATCACAACCAAGGGTTCGAACGCGCTGGAGCTTGCCCGGAAGTATAAGCCTGCTGCAATTACCTTGGATCTGCGTCTAAAAGACACAGACGGCTGGCTTGTGATTGAACATCTGAAGAATGATATGGATGTCCGGCATATTCCAGTATGTGTAATTACCGTGGAGGAAGACGAATTTGACTTGAAGCAGAAGGGTGTTCACGACTATCTGTGCAAACCGGTTACTAATGAGGAGCTGGATAGCACACTCGATAAACTCAATGCCTTTGCTGATAAGAAAGTTCATACGCTTCTGGTTGTTGTTCATGAAGAGCAGCAGCGCAAAGAATTCGTGGAGATGATTAACAGCAAGGATCTGAAGATTACTGCCGTGGATACTTCGAGAAAAGCACTGAATCAGCTCAAAACCAAGGAATTCGATTGTGTGCTGATCGATAATGACATGGCTGATATGGACGCCCTAGCTCTAATTCGGGAAATGTACAAGAACCTGCAGAACAAACATGTTCCAATCGTTCTGCATCGAAGCAAGAAATGGACAAATGAGGAAGAGAACGAATTGGAAGAACTCATCAAGACCGCGGTGATCAAAGAAGTGAAGACTTCCAATCAGGTCATGGATGAGACGAGTCTGTTCCTTCACCGCCGGACGGAAGATCTGCCGACTGGTGCCCGAGAGAAGCTCGTTAAGCTTCATCAATCTGACGAAATGATCAAGTACAAGAAGGTGCTCGTCGTTGATGATGATGTGCGTAATATATTTGCACTCATGACTATTCTGGAACGGCATAATATGAAGGTTATTCCGGCTGAGAACGGTCAGGAAGCTATCCGAATTCTGGAGGAAACTCCGGATATTGAGATCGTCCTGATGGATATCATGATGCCGGTAATGGACGGTTATGAGACCACAAGGGCCATTCGCAAGAAAGAAGAGTTCAAGGATCTCCCGATTATTGCGCTTACTGCGAAAGCCATGAAGGGAGATCGGGAAGAATGTCTAGAGGCAGGAGCATCGGACTACATTACGAAGCCAGTGAATAGCGCACAGCTTCTATCCATGATCCGCAGTTGGCTTGACGGAGAACAGAATGCTGTGAATGAAGGATTACTAAGCGAATAATTAACATAGGCTCCCTAGGATGGTAAGTGCCATTTTGGGGAGCCTTGTTATTTCAGGACTAGGTCAATAGTAACCGCAAATAGGAAAAATTTTCCCTCCAAGTAAGTCTTTGTCCGCTTGTTCTTAAGCAGAGTGGCGAAACATAATGAGAATGGGTAGACATATTAACTGAAGGAGGAGAAATAATAATGAACAGTAGTACATTCGCAAATAAAAAATTTCGGATTGTGATCTATTCAGTAATTGCCTTAACCCTCACCCTCTCAGCCGGATCCTTCGTATCAGCAGAGAGTCTAAAACGGGAGGCTCCCCGAGTCGTATGGGATAAAGATGTAGATCTGCCTCAGGACTCGGTTTATGAGCATGGTGAACGTGACATCCTGGCGGCCTCTCTTCAGAATGATCAAATTACAGTGAACTCCATTAACTCTGGAGGAGTCAAGAAGGAGAAGGTGACTTTTCCAAAGTATAATATCAATTACCTAGCTTCCTTTCATCAAACCCAGGGCGGCGGTTATATCTCTACAGGTGGAAATGAAATCCTCAAGGTTAATGAGCAGGGCAACAAGGATTGGGAATATACACTGCCCTTAGCGAACACTTATCTGGTGTCTGTGGATCAACTGGCGGATGGAAGTTATATCGTTGCAGGAACTACTCCTGGCGCCCAAGGACAGGGCTGGGATCCGATCCTACTTAAGCTGTCAGGCAGCGGGACAGTGATCTGGCAGAAAACTCAGAGCAAACCTACGGAAGATTCTGTAACTCTGGTTAAACATACGGAGGATGGCGGCTTTGTTCTACTCGGCGAGGCATCATCTGCAAGCAGTGGTGTCAGTAAGATTTCGCTGGCGAAATTCAGCAGCACCAGCAAGCTGGAATGGGAAAAAGCCCTTGCACCTTCAACAGATAATGAGAATTTATGGAATACCGCTCTTGTTCAAGATCTGGATGGTGGTTATGTGGTTACTGGGTTCTTTAATCATCCGAATCCATTGAACAGTATCCGAAATTTAACGACCGGTTATATTCTTAAAACAGATTCTCAAGGCAACCTTCTGTGGACTCATCCGCTTGAAAGCACCCTTGACCGAAGTTATATTAATGATGTTCAGCTTGCTACAGGCGGAGGATATATTGTCACGGGAAAAGCAAATGAGGATTGGCATGGAACTGTATCTAAAGAATTTGTTCAGCGGCTGAATAACTCAGGTATGGTGCTCTGGACGACAATAATTGAACGTACTGAAAATGTGAATCGCGGAATAGTGGTACAATCTTCACCTGAGGGTTATTTAGTTCTTGGAGAAGCTTTTGATTCGGTTAAGGCAACTAAATTAAGCCCACAGTAGTTAATTTATGAAACCAAGCAAGGTTCTCCTTCGTATACATTCAGATATGGTTTTTAAGACATAACTTAAGGAGAAGATGTTTGTGGAAAGTGACAGGTATGGTTTAAATTTGGCATTAATCGCTTTATTGATTTTTTTAACGGCATTCTTTGTTGCTGTGGAGTTTGCAGTGGTTCGATTACGGAGCAGCAGAGTGGACCAATTAATTGCTGAGGGCCGGAAGAATGCGAAGGCAGTGAAGAAAGTGCTCGATAACCTGGATGGTTATTTATCCGCATGCCAGCTCGGCATTACGATTACTGCGCTGGGATTAGGTTGGCTTGGGGAACCCACCATGGAGGCCATCATGCATCCTTTATTTCACAGCCTTAACATCCCTGAAAGCCTGAGCAGCGTGCTGTCTGTAATTATTGCATTTGCTCTAATCACTTATCTTCATGTTGTCGTTGGTGAATTGGCCCCCAAAACTCTGGCTATTCGTAAAGCAGAATCGATCGCTCTTATTACGGCAAAACCTATAATTTGGTTCAGTAAAATCATGTATCCCTTCATTTGGGCCCTAAATGGATCCGCCAATCAGCTTGTGAGGCTATTTGGAGTTAAGCCCGCTTCGGAACACGAGGAGGCGCACTCTGAAGAGGAGCTTCGGATTATTCTTAGTGAAAGTCTGGAGAGCGGCAAGATCAACCAAACGGAGTTCGGTTATGTGAATCGAATCTTCGCTTTTGATAATCTGATGGCAAAGGATATTATGGTTCCAAGAACGGACATGATCTGTTTATATACAGGCAAGACCAGACAGGAGAACCTAGAAATTATCAAGGAGCAGCAGTACACCAGGTTCCCGGTTGTTCAAGAAAATAAGGATAATGTAATTGGGATCATTAACACAAAGCAGTTCTTCCTTGCTTATGAGGACAATCCCCATCTGGATGTCTCAGACTTAATTCAACCGGTCATGGCCGTTCCAGAATTTATCCATGTGAATACCCTGCTGAAGCGTCTCCAGAAGGACGGTACAAATATGGCTATTCTTATTGATGAATATGGCGGGACTTCAGGTCTCGTAACCATTGAAGACATTCTGGAGCAGATTGTCGGGGAGATTAGGGACGAGTTCGATACCGACGAAGAGGAAGATGTCAAAGTCTGGGCGCCTGGACACTTGACCGTGAACGGTAAGGTATCCGTTATGGAAGTGAGCAGTCATCTCACGAGTGAGCTTGATTCTGGAGAGTGGGACACGATTGGTGGCTGGCTCTTTGCTCAGAACAGTGAACTAGGTGTGGGTGAGAGCTATGTACATGGCGACTATCGTTATACGGTTCGCAAGAGGAAGAAAAACCGATATATAATGATTGAGATCATAGATAAAGAGGCATCACAAATAGAGTAAGAGTAAGACCCGGAAGAAGCTTCCGGGTCTTATTTGTACTTCAGTTGGAATCATCAGTAATGGGATCGATCGGAGAAGGTTCTAATTCTTGCGGCTGCGATTCCGGATTCTCTATAAGTTCTTGATCAAGTACGGGTTCTGGACCCGAATTACTATCTTCTGCTTGTAATGATTGCTGCTGTACAGGCCAGACTATGGTAGCAGTATGTGGTGTATCATAAGCAGATGCCCAGTAATAGCCTGGTGCAATGATTCGCTGTGGAGCGAACCCGGCTTCACCCGAAGCAGTAGGAACAGTTTCCGAGTCAGCGGTTACGGTAGTGCCAGGTGTTAGTCTAAGCGTTACGTACTTACCCGCCATATAGGTGAACCGCCCATATACAAGAGCTGATAGCTCTTCGTTTGTATTCAAATCTTTTACCTTGAGCGTAGCTCTGACTTTGCCGGCGTTTAGCGTTACGTTCATGGACCCGATCACCAGAGGCTTCAAATGTGTCTGCCCTGTAGTTGCAGAGGTTATACTGCTATAAGGTCCTACGTTACCGCTAATGTCGACGGCAGCCACTCTGTAATAGTAAGTCGTTTCTGGAAGCAGCCCTTCATCTGTATAATCCAAATTGTAGGATTTTCCGGCATAGTTGGATGCATTGGGTGTGAAATTTGGAGATGTGCTTCTAAAAATACGATATTCCTCAATGTCCGAATTATCAATGGCCCGGCCATAGGTCAGCTTAATGGTCTGATAATCAAAAGTGACAGCTTCAGGCGCTTTATTAATTGGAGTTGGTGGAGTAGTATCTGCAATCTGTGGCTTCCAAAATACCGCATTAGGTCCCCATTCCGTCGGGAGCCATCTAATGGAGTCATAGTGATGCATGGCTATACCACCAAATGCCGGATTACCGCTAAACTTCTGATATACCGAGGCCAGTTGGCTCTCCATGTATGTCCTTCCTTCTTCCCGGAAGGTAATGGACTCTGGATCACCACTGTTCGCGATGTCCAGTGTTTCTACGCCAACGATAACTGAATTTGGCTTATTAATGGAGTTCGCATAATCAATCTCACCTTGGGCGCCGTCAATAATTCCTTTGCTATTATCGGTATAATCCATAATGGATATATAATCCGTAATATCCTGGACATGCTGGGACATCCACTTGGTCTGCCCATGCCATGTGATATCATTAGCCGCATTTGAGGTGTCATACCATCTTGGAATGGCCGGGCCAACAGGGAGATTAAGGCCCGAAAGGTTTCTGCGATCCATCATCGTCTGGAGCAGATCCAGATATTCGAGTTGAAGCTGCGGCTTTGAACTGCCGAACTCCCCAAGAATGTAAGGCTCCACGTCAACATTTACCCCATCAAAGCGTTCATCTGGTTGGGAAGAAAGATTGAAGTTAATGACTTTCTCGATCTCATTGATTGCGTATTTATTGTATCTCTTGTAGCTGCCATAATACGGTGGAATTGTTCCACCGGCTATACAGGCCTGAATTTTCAACCCATGCTCATGAGCCCATTTCAAAAACTTGCGGACTTCTTTTCGCTTATCTTCCAGCATATCTACACCTTCATGAGGGAATACGCCCATATAAATCGTGGTGACAGCACCAGAGTTGAAGGTAGTTGTGTCGCTGGTAAACTGTTCGAGTGCAGTTCTTGAGCCGGGATTCAGAATTAGATTGTAGGCTGCCTTTTCCCATAGCCACATGGCACGATCCTGCTTCTCCACGATTACAGGCTCGTGTATCCCCTGACCGGTATAGACGTAACGAGTCGAGCTTTTGCCGATATTATTATGGTCATCCGTTGCTCTGGCTTCAATGCTTAACGTCTGATCTCCCTTCAACACTGGACTGTAAACGTATTCATAAAGATTTCCTTTTAAAATCGTATTTTTCCATCCGCTCCCATTAATTCTTATTTGTACCGAACTGAGCGGGTTACGTCCGGTTGCCTTGACCTTTATCAGTTGAATTCCATTTAACTGACTTCCGTCTTCGGGGCTGACAATTTCAACGGTAGGTTTGCTCGCTTCGGGATGGTCGACATTGAAGATGACAAATGGGGTGGATATCCCGTAGCGCGTATCCGGCCGCTGACCTCCGGCTGCAATCTCAATTGCACCGTCGTAGACTGAGGTGTCCAAATCATAATACCAGGTGCCGGACTCAGTTCCAGAGGCATCATCTTCCATGTGAACATCCTCTTTGCGAGTTCCATTAATGACCAGACTGATGTTATAGACTTCAGAATAGTGACCGGTTACGTGGACAATAGTGTCAGAGGGAGTGGAGCCATCAGTAGGAGAATCAATTGTAATCGCTGGTTCCGCATAGGTTCTAGGGAGATTAGGCAAGTATATTGGAAGAAGGGAACAGATGAGGGAAAGGACGACAACAAGTTTCATGAGCTGGGGGACTGACAGCAACTTCTTAAACGTCGGTCTGGCCTGCAGCATATAAAGCCGCCTCCTTTTATTTGATATTCAGTTGGGGTTCATAGAAGATGTGTACCGCTATCATAGAGCGATCCTCTACCAACAACAATCTCCGTATATCGTCCTTTTAAGCCAAAAAAAAAACCGAGTCTTTCACTTGGAAAGAACTCGGTTCCTCAGCCTTATATTAAAGTCAAAACGATCAATTCAAAGATGAACTCTCAACTAAAGCCTTCCAGCCATAATAGTCATGAACCGCAATGCCGGCGAACGAAGTATAGCTCGATGTGAGAAGAACAAGCTTATCAAGCTCCTGGTTCATATAGTCGGCACCTTCCTCATAAAAGGAAATGAAATCGCCTTCAGAAGTGTTGTTGGTCTCAACTCCAGTGAATACTTTCTTACTTAGGGCTGCTCCTTCTTCGAGGATAGCTTTAGCAGCGTTGAAAATACCGTCACTTGTATCTCGGTAGGACATAAGAGTTACAGAGTTATACTGCTTCAGCATCCAGCTGCTGAGTGTTGAGGTTCCATCAGGAACTTTAATTGTGTACAGCCAGAAAGGAAGATCTGCGGCAATAGGCAATTTAAGGTCGTTGGCTCGTTGGACCATATATTGAACATTACTCTGCCACTGGGTGATAATAGACTGTTGATTCGTATTCCAGTCAGGCAGCAGATAAGGCTCAATATCGACATGAATACCTTTGAACTTCTCATTTACAGCGGCAGTCGCCTGGTAGTTCTCAATCCATTTGAGCAGTGTGGTCAACTGAGTACGCTGAGAAGTAAGTGCCCAAGTAGAGTTTCCATCCAGTGCATGTACTTCAATTCCCTGTGCGGTAGCTTGTCGAATAAAGTTCTTGTAGTACGAGATGTTTATCTTTCGGTTAATCTGTAAATAGATTACGTTCACACCCTGATTCTTATAAAAGGTTAGAACAGTTGAACCAGACTGTTTGATCAGGGTGGTATCCCATAACCAAGACGCTTTCTGGATTGCAGCAGCACTAACTGGTGTCAATGGGGTACCTCCCAACGTGAAGGTAATAATTAAGGTGGCGATGAGCAAATACATAGGGCGGATGAATTTTAATATCATGATAGCTCACTCCTTAAGATGTGGTAAATCCTGCCTAAGTGTTAGTTTTGGTTATATGCCCACCTTTCAGTTATAATGAATATGATTCTGTACTCCTACCCCTTGATCCAACTTTAGGAAAACCATTAAGTCAAATGAAGTGTATAATTATAATTTCGTCACAAATTCTACCTAGATTCATAGGCCTTTGGAATCAATATATCGTAAAGCTTTATATTTTGATTTAATATATGTCGTATAGTCTAAAAAGTGAGTATAAACATCATAGAAGAGAGGTTATGAATTTTTGAAAAAATCCATTGCATGGGTTACCGACAGCACCTGCACCATAGATCCCATTTATGCCAAGGAGAATCATATATATATTGTTCCACTGCGCTTGATGTTGGGTGATAAGTGTTATAGGGAAACCGTAGATATTACAGCCGAGCAATTTTATGAGCAATTAAGAGATCATGAGAAAGCCGGGAGTTCACAGCCTCCGATTGGAGAATTTGTCGAGCTGTATGAATCTTTAAAAGATAAGTATGATGAGATCATCGCGATCCACTGTTCTTCTGAGCTCAGCGGAACAATGAACACTTCGATGCAGGCTGCAGAAATGGCTGAGGTTAAAGTAACCGGAATTGATTCACAAGCGGGAGCTTTCCCGCTAAGAGAAATGATCCTAAACGGGGTTAAGTGGCATAAACACGGGAAGACGGTTCAGGAAATTAAAGAAAGAATTGAGCAAATGGCTCATAACCTTGCATTCTATGTGATACCTGCTAGCCTGCAAAGGCTGCATCGCAGCGGGAGAGTAACGGGAACTCAGCTGCTCGTAAGCCAGCTTCTCAAGATTCATCTGTTGTTAAAGTTCGAGAAGGGAAAGGTTCTGGTGGAGGACAAAATTAGAACCTTCAAGAAAACAAAGCAAAGAATGATCGAGAATCTGAGAATGGATATCGGGAAAATTAAAGAGGTATGTATCATGCATGTTAATAATCTGGCTGAAGCCCAGGAGCTGGAACGGGAACTCACTAATCTTGATCCTGGACTTAGAACAGAAATTATGACATTTATTCCCGTGGTAGGTATACTTGCCGGTGAAGGCACTGTGGCTATGGCGTGGGTACGCAATCAGCCAGTTATTTAGATAGAGTCCTGCACCTGGATTTACTTGTAGAAGCCTTAGAAATAAGGCTTTTTCTGTATGGATTTAGATCGAATCAAAAACTTTTATAAAGAATACATAAAATCGGGATCTCTCCACATACTTCAAATAACTTTTATGAAAGAATGGAGATTTCATCAACCATGACTAGTCATCAAAATTGGAGATTACCGAAGTGGCTCATTATTGGAACTCTGGTTATCCTTAGTACCTCCTGCAGTTCAGGAAGACAGGATTCAGCAAACGTGAAATCCCAAGCATTACAAAATTCAAAAGCTTCCATCATTAAGAAGAACATGTATAGAGATGCCGGAGGAATGACCTGGATTCCTTTGCGCGAGGCAGCAAATACATTGGGGCTGAAATATAAGGATCTTGGAGATGGTGCCCTAATCGGATTTAGTGATCCAGTCTATGAGGTATATACCGATCAAAACACAGCGATATCCAAGGGGACAAAGATCACTCTTAAAGACCGGCCGGTTCGCAGGGAGAATCAGCTCTGCGTAAGTCTTGCAGATCTCTCCACACTGCTTGGGACAAAGGTAGCCTGGAACAACCAGACAGGGAGACTCGAAATCTCCAAGCTGCCGCCCGTTCAAGGGCCAGCTGGAGCCCCGGGGCATCGGTCTGACGGACTCACAACCTTGAGTACAGTTGACACCCAGGAACTGGTTGCCTATGCCAAGAAGTTTCTTGGTGTTAGATACGAGTTCGGAGCGGATGTGTACACGAATTCGAGGACTTTCGACTGTTCCTCATTCACCCAATATGTGTTCAAGCATTTCAATGTAGATCTGCCAAGGGTGGCCAGTGAACAGGCAAAGGAAGGAACAGCAGTTGGACGAAGCGATCTCAAAGCGGGGGATCTGATCTTCTTTACAGTTCCCGGCCGATTTCAAAATGATCATATCCCAGGACACGTAGGAATCTATATCGGGGATGGAAAGTTTATTCACACCTGGGGTGGCCCGGGTGTTCAGATCAGCCCGCTTGATTCGGGTTATTGGCATGGCGTAATTTTAACGATGCGAAGAGTTCTTTGATAGACCTAGTCCTTTAATGGACCTAGTTAAATAATAATTTTTTTGACGACCGCCCTGAAAAATAGGGCGGTTTTTTTGCTGAAGATAGGCATTGAAAATTATAAGATCATTAGGATACACGTACTAATTGATTGTATAAAAGCAACCTTTTTGTAGGTCTATTTGATCAAAATTTTGAAAAAAACATGATTTATCCGTTGTCGAATAGGTTAATATTGGTATATGCTATCCTTTGTTGTCCTAATTTTGAATTATTTATGAAAGGTAAGGTGCAGTTTTGAAGGGAAGAAGAGGGGTTATACAAAGGCTTGGAGCGGCCATGGTTGCAGTCACAATGCTCATCGGATTAAATCTTCCGCATCACGTTAGTGCAGAAGAAGCAGGGACCACACCAAAGTTTGACTATACTATAGGAAGTGGCCAGAAGATAGATCTTGGGAGCAATCTGGCAGAACTGAAGCTGAATCAAGGTTTTAATTTTTTGGATAAAGAGAATACGCAAAAATTTGTTACTCAAATTGGAGATCTGGTAACTGGCAGGGAAATTGGCTCAATTATTCCTGACGATGAAAGCTGGGTCTTGTATTTCGACTATGAAGAACCGGGACATGTAGCAGATGATGAGAAGGATGAGATCGATGCAGATAGTCTTCTCCAAAGTTACAAGGATGGGAATGAAGAAGCGAACAAGAAGAAGACTCCTGAAAATCAATTATTCGTAGATAAGTGGGAGACCCCGCCGCATTATGATGAAAACTTACATAGCTTAACTTGGTCACTTCTTATGCATACGCCTAAGAATGAACAGCTAGTCAACCAGGAGATTCGGCTGCTGACTCGTGAAGGATACATTTCAGCAATACTGGCTTGTGACCCGAGTGTGCTCTCTGGAGCAAAATCCGTGGTAGAAAGCCAAATCCTTCCTACCTTAACCATGAAACCCGGCCAGCGATACGAAGATTATGATAAATCAACGGATAAGACGGCAGAGTACGGACTTACCGGGCTAGTCCTAGGAGGAGCAGGCATATTCGTCGCCAAGAAGACAGGCCTCCTTGCATTGCTCTTGGTCCTGCTCAAGAAAGGATGGATCATAATTGTTGCCGGTATCGGTTTCCTGTGGAATCTGATTCGTGGTAAGAGAAAGAAAAATAAAGACAGTAACAATATGAATTCCCCACAGGATCCTCCTGACCATGGGATGGAAATAAGATAAGTTAGTTATCCTGACAACACCCGGCAGCAACACAGCCGGGTGTTAAGTATGATAAAGGGGCCTGTTCCAACCCCTCATTGCTTGCATAATGTGAGAGAAAGAACTAACATCAGCAAGCAAATGGAGGGGTCAGATTGATAGATTCACCTTTAAAGGGCGCTTATGATGCTGTATTCAGCTTGGGAGCCAATTGTCAGACCGCTTACCAGTTAAGAAGGCTTGGTCTGCGCCATGCTGCCGGTCCGCTTGATTGGTTCATCTCAAGTTCTCATTCCGGTCTTATTTCAGTATTGCAGAACCGTTTTGTAGACTTTATGAAACTTGAGCATTTGAAGCTCGTAGGACAATTTAAGACTTGTTACTGCATTAAGGATGAGAAGTATGAAATCTTCTCTTATCATGATTTCCCGGTTGAACTGCCCCCGGATCGATGGGCGGATGCATATCCTGGTTTTCTGGACAGACAGGTTCGAAGACAGGAGAGATTCTTACAAGCTGCCAGCATGATGGATCGGATCTTGTTTGTCCGCCTTAATTCAACACCAGAGGAGGCCTTACAGCTTCAACAAATCTTATCTGATCTAACCGTCCATCAATTCACGCTGCTCATTGTGAATACCTGTCAGGAAGCAGTTCAAGAGATTCGCCCTGAGTTCAAACAAGGTAGGGTAACCGCTGAGTTAAGTAAAGGTTCTGATTGGCGCGGAGATGACGGGGGGTGGGAGCAACTGCTGCAGAATATTACAATAAAGAACTAGAGAGGTATGTGATTGCTATCTTATTCTCGCTTAAGTATCAGGAATGGTCTGAAGAAAGCCGGAAAGTCGTTCGTACAGTACAATCCATGGATGTATCCTCCGATGAGTTATTCGTTCACAAGCTGGTGGATGCCACACTGATTCATAATAAATTGTGGGCACATATTTCCAACGAGACGGAAGATAACCAGCTTCATTACGTTTATGTAAGTTCATACAGTAAGAGTTCACTGGATAAGTATGGGCATGCGGTGTCCAAGAGAGCGCTCGAACAGGTTAAAACGACTTCCCTGCTTGCTCCTGAGTTTGTATTTTGGAATGGACATGAATTTGATCCACAGGAGGAGAGTGGTTATCCTTCCATGATCACGATGGAGATCGCAAGAATGCTCCTGGATCATTATTTAGTGAAGAATGAAACCACGTATGAAATCATCTACTCCGTGCTGGATATGGATCGGAATAAGGTGGTCTTTTATTTAAAGGAAGAGGTGGACTTGTAATGCAGCAGGAGCACCAACCCATACAACCAGAATCGAAGAAGATGGAAGGCTTCGTCTCCAAGACGAAATTACTGGCTTTCGCCCTCCTACTGACTGTCCCGGCAGTGCTCTCCGGCTGTGGCCAGCAGGATGAATGTGATCCCGATTATGATGCGGGCTGCGAGTATGATTCCGGCAGCGGCCACTATTACTATGGGGGCGGAGGATATTATGGAGGTTCATCGAGAAGCTCCAGTAATACGAGTGATGGCAGCAGTCACAGCGGTTTTGGAAGCGGGAGCTCGCACTCTTCCTTTGGAGGATAGCTGGGGATGAGAGAGATCTATACGCCAAAGGTCGTCTACGAAGAAGTGTTTGATGGGGAGATAGCCAAGGAAATCCCATACTACCGGATGTATGGGAAGCAGTATTGCCTTCCTTCCTTCGTCATGTACAAGGAACATGAGATTAAGGAGCTTAGAGCCGCGTCTGAAGAAGTGAACCGAATATATGGGAAAGTTCTTGGGTTCGCTCAGCAATATTTACCTGATAGTTACTTGATCAAGCAGCTTGGTCTTGAACCGGCAATGATCCCTTCTGCGCGGATTCCCTTTCCTTGGAGTGGGATTGAACGACAGGACTGGATCATCGGGGAACATGGCATGAAATGTATTGAGAATAATACGGAAACTCCAACAGGAATCCCCGAGGCTGCTTATTTGGAGAGAGAGCTCCTTAAACGTTATATGGATGCCTCCGGCCCATCTTCCACTATGGATGAAACTTTAACCCAGACTTTCAAGGATATTGTTACCGATTATTCGGCAAAAGGACTGGGGGATAAAGTGACTTTCACATGCGCCGGTGAGATTCTGGAAGACAGCACAAATACGAAATATCTTCTACACAGATGTGAAAAGGCAGGTATCGAGGTCAATTATGCGCCTCTTGAGGAGTTACGGATTGTTCCGGGAGTAGGGCTGTATCACGGGAATGAGAGAATTATGATCTTATACCGGCTCTACCCGCTCGAATTCTTAATCCATGATCGGGAAGAAAGTAGCGGAGTCCTTGTTGGCGAAGAACTTATGAAGCTGGCAGCCGAAGGAAAGATTGGTCTAATCAATCCCCCGCAAAATATAATTACGCAAAGCAAGGGCTTTATGGCGACAATCTGGTCACTTTATGAAAGAAATGAGCTGACACAAGAATACTTCGGCTTCACGTTGTTTGATTCTGCAGATATGCAGATTATCTCTAAATATTTGCTGCCCACTTATTTCACAAATGAGCCTTTTCTTCTAACAGATGAGCCTTATGCCGCTAAGGGGTACTGGGGGCGTGAAGGGAAGGGAACGGACTTGTTCGAGCCCCTGGGACACGAGGACAGTAGGTTGTCTGGTGAAGCAGATAGTGCTTCTGAGGAGACGGATCCAGAAGAAGCTGAATACTACGGGACGATGCCCAAGATTTATCAGCGTCTCTATCCGATGTCACAAGCAGCGGTTCCGACAGAGCTTGGCGAATATCAAGGGTATGTTCTTACAGGAGTGTACGTATTTAACGGAAAGTCTGCAGGTGTACTTTCCCGTATTGGCGGAAAAGTAACTGGAGATTTAGCTTATTATTGTCCGGCAGCAATTAGTCCGCAATGAGATAACTTGATTACATAACTAGGAGGCGGTACAACGTGAAGGAATTTAGTTGGGATTTGCTAGATATCGGCATTGGAATTTTAATTCTATTTGTTATTCTGCTTGCAGGTTACGGCATATTTAGCCTGATGACCAAGTTCAAAGATAATGAGGAAATAGCCAGGGGCAATGAAGCCGCAGGTATGTATATGGGCAGCAAGATGCTGGGTCTTTGTATAATTGTCGCTATGGTCTCCTTCAGCAATCATTCATGGATTTCCATGGTGACTTGGTCTGCGGTTGGTATTGTAGCGTTATGCATTGTGTATGTCGTGTTCGATCTGGTGACGCCGAAGACAAAGCTTGGGGATGAGATTGCGAAGGGCAACATGGCGGTCGCCCAGCTGCTGCGTGGAATTGTCATTGGGGTATCTTTGGTAATTGGTACATTCTTAATGTAAATTAGCTGGATTTAAGTTTGGTCTGTAATAAAAGGACCGCCTCATATAAAACAGAGACGGCCCTGAAGATACAAAGCCTTGCCTGGTAACTAAAATTGGATTAAGAGACGACGAACTGAACTACAATTGGAGTCCCGGTATCCAGTACATCGCCACCAGGAATGGTTATCGTTGTTGTTGTAACGGAAGAAACATCAGCCGTTTGCAACAAGCCGTTCACATAGAGGTTGTAATAATTAAACGTTCCCGGGAATGCTGTGGCAGCTGTACCGGCATCATTCGTGAAAGCTGTTGCTGCAATGGCGAATGTTGCTCCAGTTCCCGTTCCGGCACCAACGGTAGAGGTAAATCTTCTGCTGTTTTGATACGGAGTTACGATTGGCATATTCATCACCTTCCTTCTCTCTTGAAGATCATGCGGTTATCCAAATGGAAATTATAGGAAACTCGTATGATCTTCTAAATATATTAAATGCAGAAGAGGTAGAAGATGCGAGGGCAGACTAGCAAAAATTACTAGACAATAACATTTGCCGTCAATTGCACGGTTTCTAATACAACAGGTGTGCCGGCATAAATCGTGGAGCTTTGCTCCAAAAAAAATAAATTGGCCAGACTTACGTCGTACAGGTTACCTGGCTGAAGAATCCCATTGATATAGAGATTGTAAAAACTTTCCGGGCCGAGCCCAGAAAAATCTGTCACTGAAGCGCCCGTATCATTCGTGAATTGATCGGCTGGTATCGTAGCCGACATAGTTAAATCCAGATCGCTGTCGGGTTCATAAAAATAACGGTTTATTGCAGGAGTGACAGTAACTCTAGGAATGACTACCTCTCCTTGAGGTCCTTCGGGTCCTCGCGGTCCTGGCATTCCTTGGGGTCCTTGGGGTCCTTGAGGTCCTTGAGGTCCTTCCGGTCCTCGGGGTCCTGAACTCCCTAGTTGCCCGGGGGGGCCCGGTAACCCTTGAAGTCCTTGAAGCCCCGGAGGTCCTTGAACTCCTGGGAGACCATCAGATCCATCAATCCCTCTTTCACCGTTAGACCCCGGAATACCTTGTATCCCTTGCGGACCCTGAACTCCTTGTATCCCCTGCGCACCCTGAATCCCGCGTATTAGTATCAGCTCGGCCCGAATCTGGGATTTGAGTTTCTGTATTGCAGCATGTAATGCTTTCTGATTAATCATAGTTTGGAGTTTATGTTTTCTTCTTAATTTTTTTTTGATTCTTTTTGTATATCTGCATGTTATTTTTGGCTTCAAATATTTGTGTCTTTGTTTTACTGCATACTTCAATTCCGCCACCTTCCCTTAGATCAATAAAGTGTGTAGATGTCATATCTATATGTCAAATGCACACTACGGGAGTGGACGAATAACTTGTTCAGGTGAATAGGAGTCTACGAATCCGGCTCATTTCTGGCTCAGTTCCTTTTTAAGTTTGGCTACAGAATCATCACTTGGATAGATATACGGAGTTTTGGGCTGCTTAATCTTCCGGATCTGTGCGGCGTTGATACTTATAATCTCTTTGCCTTGGTTCTTAGTAACATGAATAAGCCCATCTATTTCTACCCAGGTATCTTTCGGAAAATGAACCTTTTCTTCCGGTTTAATGAATACACCGAATGGCGCAGCATCGGCTGTACAGCACAGGACCAGAAAGCGGCCCAGGGCGAAGGCCTGACGCTTATCGAGGGACGGGTCAGAATACACAAAACCGCTTAGGCGGATGGGTTTGCCCTCGAATTCTTTTTTGAACAGATCAATGGCTCCAATGGTCTCATAAAAAATATCCTGATTCACCTTAATCACAGGCTCGGTATACAGCAGTTTTGCCAATTCAGTAAATTCCTCGTTGTAAATATCCGGGGACTTGAATTTTTCCTTCAAAGTCTGCTCGGTACTATACTGCCCGCTGAGAGTCATTCCTTTCTTCAAGGCGGCTGCACTTCCAAGCGCTTGATTCGGAAGCAGAAAGCCTAGCAGTAAGGGAATCGTGAACACCCCGTAGACCGCAGCATTTCGGACTGTTGAGGCAGACAGAGGATGGTCGCAATCGCATAAATTACGTCTACGTCTAAATACGGTCTGTATAAGCAGGCTTAGGGCTATGCACGCCAGAGGAATGGGACAAAGGCTGACCCATAGTTCCATCTTGGGTGCAATGTAATAATGTAGTGACTCACTGCGGTCAAGAATGTAAATATATGCAGCAAGGGCTAGCAAAATAAATGCACGTGTCAGATAGTGAGCCCGGATGAGGGAAGGCTCGTTCATCTTGTTCACCTCCTGCTCAATTTAAATGCTGAATGATCTGTTCTCCAAGAAATGAGAAGACAAAGACCAGGGATAGTATGAGGAACATTAAGAATAGTACGAATTTTACTTTAAAAGCGGATAGGAGCATCATGAAATTCTTGAAATCAAGCATAGGCCCTAGAACCAGGAAGGCAAGCAGGGACCCGGGTGAAAAGGAATGCAGGAAGGTTGATGCTACAAAGGCATCTGAAGTAGAGCATAGGGACAGGACGAAGGAAAATCCCATCATAAATACATAGGCTCCAAGAGGGTGCCCTCCTATGGCGGTCAGGCTTTCTTTGGCGATAAAAGTCTGAATCCCTGCTGTGAGAAGACAGCCCAGGATAAGATATTTGCCCATTCCGAACAGTTCATCTGCCGTATGGACAAGCACAGCGGTTACCCGGTTTCTTTTATGATGATGGTCATGATGATGATGGCTGCTGGTTGCAATACGCTTATCGGAATTAGTGAGCTTAAGGGGAGAGTCCTTTAAAGTAACATACAAAATGAAACCTATGGAAATAGACACAAGCAGGGCGAGTCCCATTCTGGCGTATGCGATTTCCGGGTGTGTTCGGAAGGCCGTATAGGTTGAACCAAATACGATCGGGTTCAGGATGGGGCCAGCAAGGATGAATACCATAGCCATATAGACGGGCATTCCTTTCTGAATAAGGCGTCGTACCAGCGGAATCATGCCGCATTCGCAGAGAGGAAATACAATGCCTATAGAGCAAGCGAACAAGATGGCAACCAGGGGATTCTTTGGGGTCCATCGGCTAATCATATGCTCAGGGATAACAAGATGGAGTATGGAAGAGAGTAATGCTCCTGCCAGAACAAACGGAATAGATTCAAGAAATATTCCATTGAAAATATTTTTGAAAGTAAGAGCGGCCTCTGAGTTTAATAGTGTGAGACCTGAAGGTGCGAGTATGATCACACTGACAAGAAAGAAGGAGAATGGAATTAGTATGGCCATATATTTGGGAAAAGTAGAATGGGTATTCATTACAGATCTCCTTGGCTAAGATAGGTTCTATTTCTATAAATCTATGTTCGGGGTATTCCGAATAGAACAAGATGAAAGGATTTTCTGGCAGGGGAGACTTGTAGATCTTCGTCTATTCTTCTATACGCTTGGTATTCATTGAGAGAGGTGTTATTCATGATCAGTATTATGATCATTGAAGATGATAGAAAGCTAACGGAGATGTTATGTACGCATATTGAGAAGTATGGTTACCATGCCATCGCGGTCTCAGATTTCAGCACGATTCTGGACCAGTCCAAATTCGCTCAGTGGATGAAATGCTGATTAGTAATGGGGACAGGTCAGGCTGCGGAGGCTTTAAAGAACTCATGCACAGCCAGTATGGGCTGTATCAACATGAAATCCATGATTATGTTGAACAATCAAAAATTCACCATATGATGACACCAGTGTCTATGCTGCACCACGGATTATCCAAGGTAGGACTCAAACGCTGGTTATGCTATCTTTGCTCGGAAGCCAATTCGGCCTAGGGGAGATGGTTACATCTGTTACTTTGGCAGGCGGGGCCTTCCTCGGGGTTCAATGTATATATTTCTTTGTTGTACGATCGAGATACTTATTTCAGCTAAGAAGAGTAATGGTCTAATTTGGAATGTTTATTAGAACGAATAATGAAGAATACTGAATAAATATTCAGAAAAGAGCCGTGGATATCGGCTCTTTTGGTGTTGCACAATTAGAGGTAAAGGCATAAAATAAAAAAACCGGCCTGAAGGCCGGATATTTACAAATAATAGAGTTGAAAAAAAACAAGTCATTTGGTACAATTAAAGATATGTCATGGTAGTTAAGTTTGGAAAATATGTAATTTCATATTACCATAAATTTTCCGGTTTGTCAAACAATGAAGCCCGTAAAATTAGGTGACTAAGACAGCTAAGCTTCAATTTTCACCTTATATTTTGTTGCTTGCTGAATTGAAATATTTATAAGTTGTTTTGGTTGAAGGGAGCGGGATGATGGAGAACGGACAGCATACTGAACTAGATACAGATCTTACACTTGAGCAGGTGAAAGACCAATTACTTGCCCAAGGCAAGAAGGAATCCTCGCTAAACTACAAAGAAATTCTAAGTAAGCTCGCCCCGTTCGATCAGGATCAGGATCAAATTGACGAGTTTCTTGAACAGTTAGCCGAGAATGGGATAGATCTTGACAATGACGTTGAAGAGAACAGCGGCTTCAGTCCTGATGAATCGAAGAACGATGAAATGACCTTTGATGATGATCTGTCTCTGCCACCAGGTATTAAGATTGACGACCCTGTACGGATGTATCTCAAGGAAATTGGGCGTGTGCCGCTACTTTCAGCGACAGAAGAAGTCGAACTGGCCAAGCGTATCGAACAAGGGGATGAAGCTGCCAAACGCAGATTGGCTGAAGCGAATTTGCGGCTGGTAGTTAGTATTGCCCGGCGTTATGTTGGCCGCGGAATGTTATTCCTTGACCTGATCCAGGAAGGTAATATGGGACTGATCAAGGCAGTTGAGAAATTCGACTATAACAAGGGCTTCAAATTCAGTACGTATGCCACCTGGTGGATTCGCCAGGCGATTACACGTGCGATTGCCGATCAGGCAAGAACTATACGTATTCCTGTTCACATGGTGGAGACGATTAACAAATTAATCCGGATCTCCAGACAGCTTCTTCAAGATCTCGGACGCGAGCCTTCTCCAGAAGAGATTGCCAAGGAAATGGAATTAAGTGTGGAGAAGGTCCGTGAAATTATGAAGGCCGCTCAGGAACCAGTCTCCCTGGAGACTCCGATTGGTGAAGAGAATGATTCCAATCTAGGCGACTTTATTGAAGATCACGACGCTATGGCTCCAGCTGATGCTGCTGCATATGAACTGCTCAAGGAACAGCTTGAAGAAGTGCTCGATACTCTGACTGAACGTGAAGAGAATGTACTTCGTCTACGGTTTGGTATTGATGATGGGCGTACACGTACGCTTGAGGAAGTAGGCAAGGAGTTCGGGGTAACCCGTGAGCGGATTAGACAGATTGAAGCAAAGGCACTGCGCAAGCTTAGACATCCGAGCAGAAGCAAACGGCTTAAAGATTTCCTGGAATAAAATTTCTTTAGACAGGGAAGGTGTACCCATGGATACAGGATTTATGATCCGCTGTTTGAAATGCGGACAAGAGCATACTATCACACCAGGTCGCCGCAGTCATCGTAATGAAGCTATCGAATTTGGAACAGACAATTATGGGGCTGACCAAATTTCCTGTCAATGCGGGAACGCACTTGAAGAACATAGTCGTTTTGAAGGTGAAGATTTCGAGGGTGAATTCATTGTGGAGTGGAAGCAAACCCCATAATGGGTCAAGCCTAAATAAAAATAAATAAGCCATGGAGTCATCCCTTCAGATGACCCCATGGCTTATTTGTTCTTCTCAGCTTTTCCACACCAGAGGATGCGAGCGGACCCAGCTGAGCCAGCCTTGTGGAGATTATGGCAACCTCTTCAGGTGTCTTGGACATATCCGTCTCGAACCAATGCTGAAGAATCCCCATATTCACAGACAAGACATATTCGTGGATGTAGTCGGATGGAACAAGGAAATCCTCATCATTAAGCTGAAGCTTCACCCGGTTGCGCTCCAGATGGTCATGCATAGCTCTTTTCATGCGTAAGGGGAAGGCAGGATCGCCTTTAGGTCCTAATATTACTTTGAAAAACCATGAGTTTTGTTTGAAATATTCATAGATTTTCACAATTTGAGGATTGGGTTCATTCAAATACTTGCTGTTCTGAGCTTCGAGAGGATTGAAATTCCTCATCACATTCAGCCAGCCTTCCAGCATATAATCCGCACACTTATCCAGCAAATCCTGCAAATCCCGGTAATGTAAATAGAAAGTGCCTCTGTTGAGACCAGCCTTCTCGGTTAATTGAGAGACACTAATGCCGTCATAACCATTTTGCTCAATTAGCTCCATTAGTGCTTCTCGCAGCATTTGCTTGGTTCTTATAATCCTGCGGTCAACGATCTCTTCCATAATTTCAACCCCATTCGTCCCTATATAATCGACACAGAAGTGCTGTCGTGTTCATTAATAACCAGTTCGCAAAAATCTGATTATTGCAAATCAATTAACGACTATCTACAATAACAAAGTGAGCGTTAATGAACAAATCGTCTATTATCATAATTACATATTCACACATCAGGAACAATAGATCGCTCAGATAGAAAAGAGAAACCATAGGAGATGGAGGTCTGTAAAATGAGTTCAATGAGTACAGCAGACCAGAAGCCGGTTACGATCAGGCAGCTGATCGCACCGCTTCTGGCTGTTATTGTTGGTATGTTCATGGTTATCTTGGACAGTACCGTTGTTAATGTGGCATTACCTAAACTGGTGACGGATTTCAACACTACCGTGCCCATCATTCAGTGGACAGTAACGGGGTATACGCTGGCCCTGTCTGCGGTAATTCCCCTCGCCGGCTGGATGACAGACCGATTTGGGGCCAAGCAGATTTTCTTGGTTACCATTGCACTGTTTACATTAGGTTCGGTACTTTGTTCACTGGCAACTTCACCGGAACAGCTGATCCTATACCGGGTTATCCAGGGTCTTGGAGGGGGTATGGTTGCTCCCATTGGTATGGCCATGGTCTTCAGGCTGGCTCCTCCGGAGAAAATGGGCTCGATCATGGGTATGCTAGGCGTCCCTATGCTGCTTGCACCGGCTCTTGGTCCAGTCTTGTCGGGATACCTGGTCGAGTATGTCTCTTGGCACTGGATATTCCTAATTAACCTTCCCGTAGGGATACTTGCAATTATTGTGGGTGTGAAGTTTCTACCAAAATTTGAGCGTAAGGCTGTTCCATCATTGGACATTTTGGGGATCATCCTCGCCCCGATTGCCTTTGCCATGCTCGCTTATGGGGTAAGTGAAGGCGGTAAGAGCTGGTCTTCCACAGAAACCCTGACCGGCCTGATTGTTGGAGGCGTAGCCTTATTGTTATTTATCTTCGTGGAGTTTCGGCAGAAGCAGCCGCTTCTGGAGCTTCGTGTATTTCAATCGAGTGATTTCACAAGAGGGATCATCATTGCCTGGATATCCCAAATCGCACTCTTCGGTGCAATTCTATTAATGCCGCTATACCTTCAACAGGTCAGACATTACACTCCACTTGAGAGCGGACTAACCGTACTCCCTCAGGCCTTGGCCTCAGGTTTGTTCATGCCGATTGGAGGAAGATTATTCGATAAGATCGGTGCAAGACCGCTGGTGATCGTGGGTCTATCCGTCATCACAGGTGCATTATTCATGTTGTCCAATATTTCGGTAGATACGGCATCCTGGTTCATCATCACAGCACTTATCATGATGGGAGCAGGGATGGGACTCTCGATGATGGCGATTAATACGCACGTACTTCAGGCCGCACCTAGAAAGCTGGTCAGCAGGGTCACACCACTCACGACAGCTGCTCAGCAGGTTATGGTATCCTTTGCGGTTGCAGGACTAACCGGTTATTTGACATCAAGGATTGCAGACCGTATGCCCGAAGCAAAGGATTTAGTTAAGGCTTCAGTTGCTGCGTATGGAGATACTTTCCTTGTCGCAGCCTGCATTGCTGCTGCAGGGGCTCTCCTCGGAATTATTTTACGCAGACCAAAACCTCAAGTGGACGCACCTGTAGAGGAGACAGATCAGTCGAACTCAGCCATGATGATGAATCATTAAAAAATGATTTAATCATTTTGATAGTCTCATTGTAACGCTTAAACCCTTCCCGCTGTAGGCGAGAAGGGTTTTTTTCGTTCTAGAACCTTCTCTTTTCTCATAAACTCTTCATCTTTCAGACCTGACATGGTTATTGACGTATAAATTCTACAGGTGTAAACTAGCTAAGTTGAGTTTATAGTGCTAACAGATAGTAACCTTATATACTTTTTATAGTTAATAGAGAGAAATTTCTGGAGGGATAGTCGTGGATGCTATGACATTTGTATTGTTTGGAGCCACTGGAGATTTAGCAAAAAGAAAGATTTATCCAGCGTTATATAATCTGTATATCGATAACAAGCTGCCAGAAGGATTCTCTGTATTTGGACTCGGAAGAAGAGAGATCTCCAATGAGGACTTTCAGGCCAGCGTAAGAGACTCGCTCCACAAGTTCTCCAGACGATTAGGTATCGGAGATCGGTTGGAGTCTTTTTTGAGTTCATTCCGCTACAGCGCCCTTAACGTGAATAACGTTGAAGATTATGGTAATCTGCTATCTGCTGTGCAAGAACGTGAAAATGAACTGAAAATTCCCGAAAATCGGATGTTCTATCTCTCTGTAGCCCCTGAATACTTTGGGACCATTGCACAAAATATAAATCAAAGTGGACTCGGTACGGTTAAAGGATGGAGACGGCTCATTATCGAGAAGCCATTCGGTCATGATCTGGAATCTGCAAGAGCCTTGCATGAGAGCTTGAATCAAGCTTTTACTGAGGAAGAGATCTACCGGATTGACCACTACCTTGGTAAGCCGATGGTTCAGAATCTGGAGGTACTTGGTTTCGCGAATCCAGTACTTCAGGCCCTGTGGACGAATCGCTATATTGCGAATGTTCAGATTACGGCGAATGAGCTTGTTGGGGTTGAGGATCGGGCCGGATATTTCGATCAAGCAGGCACAATTAGAGATATGTTCCAGAATCATATGCTGCAAATTCTGATGATGGTGACGATGCACCTGCCTAAACGCAGCACTCCCGAAGAAGTACGAATGAAGAAGCGTGATATTGTGGCGGCACTGCGTCCCATTGCCAAAGATGAGGTCATTAACCATGTGATTCGTGGGCAGTATAGTGCAGGAGAGCTCAATCAATCGCTTGTTCCAGGATATCTGGATGAGAAAGGTATTGAGGCGGGTTCCCGCAATGATACTTATGTTGCCGCCAAAGTCTGGATTGATACTCCATTCTGGAGCGAGGTTCCATTCTATATCCGTACGGGTAAAAGAACACATGAGAAATCAACGCGAATTGTGGTTGAGTTTAAGGAACCTTTGAAAATGTCTTCGAACAGTGAAGGGGAAGCCGCCCCTAACCTTTTGACGATTGAGATCAATCCGATGGAGAGTATTACGCTGCAGCTGAATACGAAGAATGCTGAGAACGACGGCAAGCTGGAGCCGATTCACATGCACTTCTCATCTAATTCCAAAGATGCACCGGAAGCTTATGAGAATTTGATCCATGACGCTATGCGTGGCGACTCGACCTTCTTCGCCCACTGGGATGAAGTTGAATTGTCCTGGAAATGGATACAACCTGTACTTGAAGCTTTCAAAGAAGATATCATCCCACTGCACCAATATCCGGCTGGGACTAACGGCCCAGAGGCGGCTCACCAATTGTTGGCTGAAGATGGTAACCAGTGGTGGTAATAGATAATTTACTAATCAGGAGGACGAACTAACATGAAAATCGGACTAATTGGTCTAGGTAAAATGGGTCTCAATCTGGGTAAAAACTTGATCGATCATAAGCATGAGGTGGCCGCATTCGACCTGAATGACGCAGCCGTAACTGAAATGAAAGAGTATGGCGCTGAAGGCTTCACCAGTCTGCAGGACATGGTACAGTCGCTAAGTTCACCACGTGTACTCTGGATTATGGTTCCCCACGGCGTGGTAGATACCGTTCTGGGACAAATCAAACCTCTTCTTAGCCAGGGAGACATCGTTATTGAGGCAGGCAACTCCCATTACAAAGAATCGATTCGCCGTGCAGACGAGTTGAAAGAAGCCGGCATTTATTATATGGATGCGGGAACTTCCGGTGGTATGGAAGGCGCTCGTAACGGAGCTTGCTACATGATCGGTGGAGATCCTGAAGCATGGGGCGTCGTTGAACCTTTGTTCCGCGATACTTCTGTTGAGAATGGATATTTGTATGCTGGCCCATCAGGCAGCGGCCATTACCTCAAGATGGTTCATAACGGAGTCGAGTACGGCATGATGGCTGCGATCGGTGAAGGCTTTGAAGTACTTGAGAAAAGCTCGTTCGATTTCGATTATGAGAAAGTAGCCAAAGTATGGAATAATGGCTCTGTCATTCGTTCCTGGCTGATGGAACTTACTGAGAATGCCTTCTCCAAAGACAGCAAGCTGGATGGCATTAAAGGAGTTATGCATTCCTCCGGCGAAGGCAAATGGACAGTTGAGGAAGCTATGGATCTGCAAACCGCAACGCCGGTTATCGCCATGTCACTTCTAATGCGTTACCGTTCGATGGACAATGATACGTTCACAGGTAAAGTAGTTGCAGCACTCCGCAATGAATTTGGCGGACATGCAGTCGAAAAGAAATAATTAAAGTTCTGGCCTTATCCCGGACGGCTCGGGGTAAGGCCTTTTTTTCTCTGTCTGCAAGTGCCGGGTGTCCTATACATCAAAGAATATTATTAAGAATATTAAGACAAATGGCTGTAAACTAATTCACACTTTGAGCTTTCTTGACGAAGAATTGTTACCTTTTTGTTTAATTCTACGTCGATATATAAGATATAATGGAATATATTGCTGGTTGAATGCAGGGCACCCTGTCGGCTCTTTTTTGGCTCGGCAGGGTGTTTTATTTGGCTGCGTCCTTTTGGCTGCCTGGTACTGTATTAAATAAGAGATAGGAGATCTGAATAGAATGACACTAAAGAGATACCATTATATTCTTATTATCGGAAGCCTCATTATTCTTCTCTCCATAATCAATCATATCGCCGTGCTCCACAGAGAAGCCGTGAGTAAGGAACAGCAGACGACGGTTCCCAAGAAGACTGCACAGAAAAAGGTAGTACCCGTAAATGAGGTTAAATACTCTTTTCGGGAAATCTATGATGTAAAGACAAGTGAGAAAAGAGTGGCGCTAACCTTTGATGACGGACCGGATAACCGGTATACACCTCAGATTCTGGATATACTACAGGAGAATCAGGTAAAGGCGACATTTTTTCTGGTAGGGCGTCAGATCGATAAGGATCCAAGCGTGGTTAAGCGTATCTACAGTGAAGGGCATGAAATTGGGAATCACACGGTGAATCATCCTAATCTCAACAAAATGGAGGTTCAGGAGATCTCACAGGAAATTGAGAACAACAATGCAAAAATCAAGGAGCTGACGGGGTATACTCCGGTGTTATTTCGTTCTCCCTATGGGAATGCTTCAGAGAAAGTAAAGGATGTACTGAAACAAAATCATTTGATGCTGGTCAACTGGTCTGTGGATACAAGAGATTGGAAGGAGACATCTCCTGAGATGATTCTTGCCAATCTCAAGAAAGAAATACATCCAGGAAGTATTGTACTGCAGCACAGCTTCGGAGGCAGGAAGGTTCATAATACGATTCAGGCCTTACCGGAAGAGATCAAATGGCTTAAAGAACAAGGTTATACGATGGTAACGGTGTCGGAATTAATTAAGCAAGAGCATAAATAATCGGGATTTCTATATGTATTGAACTAAAGACTGCGCATTAAATTGCCTGGCACAACAAGCTGCTGCCTGAATCCATAAGCTTACTTCTTTAGTTCATTCCATATAGTTAATATGAAAGTAGGGAATTGGATATGCATGGACAAAAGTGGTTTACGAAGGCTTTTGCCCTAAGTTTGATTTGTGTTTTAGGTTTTGTCTTTATCGCTTATTCGATCAGTGATCATCACATACACAGTTTCGATGAGGCTGTGATTTCATCGGTGCAGGGATTGGAATCTCCTGGACTTACGGTAGTCATGAAGGCATTTACCTGGATTGGATCAGGTATTCCTGTTGCGGTAATCACACTTGCGGCGATCGTCATTCTTTATTTGGTGCTGAAGCACCGGAGTGAGCTTGTGTTCCTGGCTGCACTTGCGATCACTTCGTCACTGCTTAATTCTGTGATCAAGAGGATCTTTAAGCGGGATAGGCCGACTCTTCACCGGATCGCTGAGGCTAACGGGTTCAGCTTCCCAAGTGGACATGCCATGGCAACCATTGCTTTATATGGAGGTCTTGCCTTTCTGCTCTGGAAGCACGCACCTGCCTTGATCGGACGAATTATCATCCTTACGGTTAGTATAGTTCTGATCCTTATGATCGGGGTTAGCCGGATCTATCTTGGCGTGCATTACCCGAGTGATGTACTTGCCGGGTATTTGCTTAGCGGCAGCCTGCTGGCGATATTCATTTGGTACTATCAAAGGTACCTGGAACGCAGGAATATGAAGCCTTAAGATCGCCCGTATGTAATCTACCGAAGGATTACAGCTTGCGAAGATAGAATAACTGCGCTACTATTTTCTGCATAGATTAAATAAGTACCTCTATTCTATTAATGATACCCTGCAGAGAATTGGAGCTTCTACCCGATGAAAAAATTCAAAAAGTTCTATATTGAAACTACAAGTATTTGTAATTTGGCATGTACCTTTTGTCCGCCTACGAAACGGCAGGCAAATTTTATTAAACTGGAGGATTTCCAGAAGACCCTGGATCAAATTAAGCCCCATACCGACTATATTTACTTCCACGTCAAAGGCGAACCGCTGCTTCATCCCAAGATCGGCGAAATGCTGGATATAGCGCATGAGAAGGGGTTTAAAGTAAATATTACGACGAACGGAACCCTTATTAATAAGAACAGGGACAAGCTGCTGAATAAGCCGGCTCTTAGACAAATGAATTTCTCCTTGCACAGCTTTGATGGTCACGAGGGTTCAACTGACCGGGACGGTTATATCTCAAGCGTCCTTGAATTTGTCAAGGAAGCCGTGGCGCAGTCGAACCTCATTGTATCCCTGCGGCTGTGGAATCTGAGTGAGGATAATCTCACCAACCTGCAGAAAAACCGCAATCGGGAGACATTAGAGTACATCGAACGCGAATTCAATTTGGACTTCAAAATTATCGAGAAGGTAACTCCGGGGAGTGGGGTCAAGATTGCAGACCGGATCTATCTGAACCAGGATTATGAATTCAAATGGCCTGACCTTAAGGAAGAGGAGGATCACGGTCCTGGGTTCTGTCATGGACTTCGCAATCAAGCCGGAGTATTGGTGGATGGCACCGTCATCCCTTGCTGCCTGGATGGCGAAGGAGTTATTAATCTGGGGAATATTCACCAGAAGCCATTCTCTGAGATTATTGAGGGTGAACGAGCGAACAACCTGTATGATGGATTCTCCAGACGGGAAGTGAAAGAAGAACTGTGCCGGAAATGTGGTTATCGCAAGCGCTTTGACCTGGAGCCCGGCGAAGTTGGGGCACTAAGTTCTTAGGCGCGAAGTACGGATAAGAGCAGGATGATTTTAAGCGAATACGATGATTTCGGGTAAATATCTTATTTCGGAAGGCTGTCTCTTGGGTAATAAGAGGCAGTCTTTTTTTTACATGAGAAATTTGTGCTATGATGTCTAAAGATAGGTAGATCTATACGGCAGAAGATCAAGTGAGGTAGAATATGGCGCTAAAAACAACGAAACCGAAACAAAACTATATAGCAGGGATATCTCTTGGCGTGATGGGAGTGGGGTTCGCAGCAACGCTTCCCTTTCATGAGGGAGCCCTCGGCTTAAGGCTTCTGCAGGGGGGATTCGAAGCGGGCCTTGTCGGTGGTCTGGCAGACTGGTTCGCCGTCACTGCCCTCTTCAGGCATCCTCTGGGGATACCGGTGCCGCATACAGCGCTGCTGCCGAAGAATCGGGAGAAGCTAACCGAAGCTGTCATTGCGATGATCGAGACGGAATTACTGCGCAAGGAGAGCATCGGCGAGAAGATCAGAAGCATTCGGATTGCCGAGCTAGCCCTTAACAAGGCCAAGGCCAGTATAGAAGCGGGATCGTACAATAATGTGATCTCATCCGTACTTCTGTCTGTGGTTCAGAATATCCCGGTCAATCAGTTAACTGGAATCATCATGCGCGAAATCCAGCAGGTGGTAGACCATCTCGATGAGAAAGCGATTCTGAACAGACTATGGGACGAGATCGTCTCACGCGGGTATGACGAGAAGGTGCTTGATATGGCTTTGGACCGTGTAGATGCCTGGGTAAGGCAGCCCGAAGTGCGGGATATGCTGGGGAAAGTCGGAACTCAGCAAATCCAGCAGATCAAGCTGGGCGGCTTGATGCAGTTCGCTGTGAATGCATTCCTTGGGTACCTTAGTGAAGATAAGCTTGGAGATTTGATTCAAAGCTTCATCTTGAGACAAGTGGAGAATTTCAGAGATCCGGATAATCTGAACAGGTTGAAGCTGATCGCTATCCTTCATGTTGAAGTAAAGACCGCACTTGAACGTCCGGAGGTGCTCCAGGAGATAAGAAGCTGGAAGGACAATCTGCTGGAGAAGCTGGGCTTGGAAAAGAAGATCGAAGCTTATATCGAATCGCTGATTGAACGTCTTCAGCTGGCCTTAGCAAGTGAGGAGTTCCAGGATCAGTGGTTAACCCCCTTCCTGAGAACTATGCTCCAAAGGTTAGAAGAGAGCCCGGAGCGGATAGAGCAGGGTGAACAATGGATTCAGCAGCAGGCAGTACAGCTGATTGAGAAGCACTATTCCAAGATTGGAGCGTTGGTCAGAGAGAATCTGAATAAGCTTAGCAATGCGGAATTAGTCACTTTCATCGAGGGGAAAGTGGGCAGAGATCTTCAGTGGATCCGGATTAACGGGGCGATCTGCGGATTTCTGGTTGGTGTTGGACTCAGCTTGATAAGGGCGTTAGTATAAGGTGCGAAGATAGGCAAGAAGATGTACTCCTGGTAACTTACGGGCGTGCATCTTTTTTTATTGTGAATATACATAACTCAAGAAATTACCACAAACTGGACAGAGCTCATTTTATATAAAGGGGTTGTTATATCCGTATATATAAGTTACCATCGTGGTGGTAACCTAATTAGATTTAAAGGAGAGTTTCCTTCATCATGGATGTACGTGTATATTTTTTAGCGGTGGCTTCATTTGTAGTTGGAACGGTAGAGCTGATTATCGGAGGAAACTTGGACCTTATTGCAAGTGATCTTAACGTCTCCATCAGCTTGGCAGGACAACTGATCTCGGTATTTTCGATTGCTTTTGCCATATCTGCGCCACTCTTGTTCACAATCACTTCAAAGCTGGAACGAAAGTCACTGTTTCTGGGGTCACTCCTCCTGTTCTTGGCCGGAAATGTGCTCGCAGCCCTTAGTCCCAGTTATTCTGTTCTATTCCTCGCCAGAATTGTGTCCGCGGCCAGTGGCTCGCTCGTAGTGGTCTTAGCGATTACGATAGCTTCCCAAATTGTACAGAAAGAATATCGGGCCAGAGCTATTGGCCTTATTTATATGGGTATCAGCGGATCACTGGTGCTCGGTGTGCCTATCGGGATGGTCCTTGGCAATGCTTATGGCTGGCGAGCTCCCTTTGTCCTGATTTCAGTACTTACGCTGGTCAGTATGGTCTTCATCTATTATCAAATGCCTGGAATCCCTGCCGCGGAATTCGTTCCTCTTCGCAGCCAGCTTGGCACATTGAAGAACCGTAAGATTATCAGTGCGCAGCTGACTTCCATGCTGTTTCTAACAGGTCATTTAACGTTGTATGCTTATTTAACACCGTTCCTGCAGACACTGCTGCATCTGAGCTCAACCTGGATTACGGTCGTCTACTTCTTGTTTGGAATCGCAGCCGTGTTGGGTGGGGGAATTGGGGGTTGGGTCGTAGACAAATGGGGGGCAACCAAGAGTATCCTCGTCATTATCTCCGCATTTCTGATTGCGATTCTCCTGATGCCCGCCGTTACCTCCTCGTTCTACGTATTTCTTGCAGTCATGATGCTGTGGAGCATGCTAAGCTGGGCGATTACCCCGGCTCAGCAGGATTACTTGATCAGCATCGCGCCGGAGTCATCCGGGATTCAGCAAAGCTTGAACAATTCAGCCATGCATTTCGGTATAGCCATCGGATCTTCGATCGGCGGACTTGTCATTGAGGAATATTCGGTTGAATATAATGCGTGGGTTGGCGGAGTCTTTGTTGTCATTGCCCTGCTGTGTGCGATTTACTCGATCACAAGACCCCGCTTGAAGAATACTGCTAATAGCGGAGTCTAATGAGTGTATCTTTGATCTCAGGGTCGCCTAGGAGCAAATCTTTATATTTATCGGTGATCTTCGATAAAGCCACATCGTGATAGAAGAATTCGGTGAAGAACTTAACAAAAGGCTGAGCCGTGGTCTTCATGGCCTGCCAGGAGTCATTCTCCACACCTGCAAAAATAACCTCACGGTGATCGGTGATAATGAGCCTGTATCGTTCCAGCTTGCTGTCTTCCTCTGGAAGCAGAGTCTGGATATGCCGCAGCGAAGAATTTAGCGGACCTACAGAGAAAGCCTCCACTTTGATGCCACTGCTTTCCTTCTCTTCCAGGAGGGGGAGATATTCCAGATAGTCGTCATTCCAGGCGGAGATGAGAATAGAGCTGGCAGCTTCATGGATTAACTGTTTACTCTGAGCGCGTATGGAAGAGTCTTTCTTTAGACTCCATACTCGGTCATCGGTAAACGGTTTTTCGGTTGTTTTCTCACGGAGCTCCTGAATATGGCTTTGAAACTCGGTGGTCAGCTTCTCGATAGCGAGGTCTGAGGGAAGAGCCGTATACAGCTTTTTTTTCTCCGAGATGGAATCCAGCAGCATGCCTTTCTCGATCAATCGGGAAAGAACCTCATAAATTTTGGACTTCGGCACACCGGAGTATTTCACAATCATCGTAGCATCCATAGGCTCTTTGCTTGTGGCCAGGACTTCATATACTTTGCTCTCATATTGAGAGAATCCGAATTTTTGCAGCATCATGTCTCCTATTCTATCTGCTTAAGCAGATCACTTAAAGGTTGGTAGATTCTTAATTCTATGGCAACTCAATTGTACCTATTTTGTTGGAAAGAACCAAGAGAGCGGAGAGGTCAACATGTCTCTGAATCGTCACACATTGTATTTTGGCGGCAAGCATGTGATAATTATACTTTCGTATTAATTGCTCGGTAATACAGATTTTGATGTTGGAGGCAGACAAAGTGGATCGTTACCCTTTTGAATTTGATTCCTCACAGCCCTTCATTCCTCAGCTTGGTGAATGGATAGCGGATGTGTTCTACGATATATTGCCAGAGGCTGGCTTTGAAGTTCGGGATGAGCAGATTTATATGGCTTATCAGTTAGAAAGGGCATTTGCGGAGAAAAAGACGATATTTGCAGAAGCGGGGGTAGGTACCGGCAAGACCCTGGTCTATCTCCTCTATGCTGCGGCATATGCCCGTTATATGCGGAAGCCCGCGATAATTGCGTGTGCAGATGAATCGCTAATTGAACAGCTTGTAAAGCCCGAAGGCGATATAACAAAGCTGATCAAGCACTTGAACTTTGCTATTGATGCTCGTCTTGGCAAATCGCCGGATCAATACGTATGTCTGGTTAAGCTGGATGAGGCAAGAGCGAGAGAGATGGAAGGCACGCACTATGATGAAATCTATGAGGGGCTGCCGAAGTTCGTCCGAACCCCGGAGACCATGCAGTCGTTCCATGCCTATGGTGACCGGAAGGACTACCCCGATCTGAATGACGAGCAGTGGCACAAGATCAGCTGGGATTCCTTCCAGGACTGCTTCGTATGTGACCGCAGACATCGCTGCGGACAGACCCTATCACGCGATCACTACCGGGCTTCTTCAGACCTGATCATATGTTCACATGATTATTACATGGAGCATGTCTGGACCTACGAGGGCCGCAAGCAGGAGGGGCAGCTTCCACTGCTTCCAGATCACTGCGCGGTTGTATTCGACGAAGGACATTTACTTGAGACTGCTGCCCAAAAGGCACTGAGCTATAATTTGAAGCACACGGTATTTGAAGAGATTATCCTTAGGCTCCTTCAGGGGGAGATTCGGGAAAGCTTGGCTGTGCTTATTGACCAAGCCATCGAACAAAGCGAGATTATGTTCCAGGTGCTTGAGAGCAGCAGTACCGAAGTTGCAGGTTCGGATCGGATGAAGGTGGACCTGACCGGTCAGCTTCTGCGGGAGATTGCGAAGTTCAGGAACCTGCTTGACCAGATTGAGGAAGAGCTTGTGTTTGAGGGAGAACTCTACACGCTAAATGATTATCAGCTCCGGATTGTAGAAGAGCATCTGGAAATGATTCAGAAGGCATTAAGCCTATTTCAGCGCGAGGAGACTCCGATCTGCTGGACAACTCTGCATAAGGAAGGCCTGACCTTATCCATTATGCCTAAGACGGTCAAGGAAGTACTGAGGGACCGGGTGTTCAATCTGAGAATCCCGATAGTGTTCTCTTCAGCGACCCTGTCTGTGGATGGTTCATTTCATTATGTGGCGGATAGCCTGGGGACCCAGGATTACCTCTCGTTCTCAGCGGCTTCACCTTATGATTATTCGAATAAAATGAAGATATATGCTCCGGCGTGGAAAGAAGAAGGCTCATTCGCAGAGAAGATGAAGCTTGCCACTCAACTGCTTAAACAAACCGAGGGCAGGGCGCTGATCTTGTTCCGGACGATGGAGGACCTTCGTCAGTTCAAACAGCAATCCCAGATGAATAGGGAACTGGCTGGCTTTCAGTTCTATTATGAAGGGGATCAAGAGATCAGTCATTTGATCGCAAAGTTTCAGTCTGAGGAGCTGAGTATCCTCTGTGCGGTGAGCTTGTGGGAAGGACTTGATGTGCCTGGGCCATCATTATCGAATGTGATGATATGGTCGCTGCCCTTCCCGCCGCTAGACCCAGTATTCATGGCAAAGCACCAATCTGCGGAGGATCCGTTCCTGGAAGTTGACCTTCCCTATATGAAGCTGCGGCTCAGACAAGGCCTCGGTCGGCTGATACGTACTTCAACTGACCAGGGCATTGCAGCGATCTTGGGAGGCACGCTTCATCAAGCAGACTCCGAGGTAGCTAGGCACGTCATCTCGGTACTCCCGCCTGGAGTATCGCTTAGCGTTCTCAGCGAGTAGCTTCCCGTTTGGATATACGAACACTGCCCTAGACGGAAAGTGCCTGTGACTTCAACAATAGGGAAGAGACCGAACTAGGGTCGGTGCGGAGCAGGTGACATCATGGAAGTCTGATTAACAAAAGTATAAGCCAACGCAGCAAAAAAAGAGAAGCCATCGGGCCATATGTTTTATGAAAATAAAGTGTTAGACCGTGTTAATTGTAGTAACGTAAATAGAGGATGGTTAGTTCATTATATGAGCTAATCTCCTCTGTTTTTTGTTTAAAAGAAATAATAACTAAAGCTTTTAAGTTTTGTATAAATTATTTAACATATTGAGGAAAGACATAAAAGTTAGCTGTCTCCGTAGTCGATCCCAAGGGAAATGATGTTACTCCGTCAAAGCTAGTTGATGAGAAAAATCGTGCTTCATTGAGCTGACGGAGCACGTTAGTGTGCATGTAAGGAGCATATTGCTCACTAGTAGCGGTTTCAGGCTTAACTCGAACAGCGCGCCCGTTAGAATCGGACCACCAAGTACTTTCGTTTTCCCATTCTATTCGGATGCTTTAACATGTCAATAACCGTTTCCGTTAAGCTCTTCGTGGTATTTCAGCCTCATTTGGGAGTAGCATAAAATTGAAGTGAGGCTGCGCTGTTAGGCTATGCTTTTTTTCTTCAGCCAGGTGACGACTGAATGAATCAGAAGCAGCAGCACGCCGGCTTCAATGGCATGATCGGCCACGTTGAGAATACCGCCGGAGCGCACCAGAAAGTCTGTCACGCGTCCGAACAGCAGGCGGTCGATCCCGTTGCCTAATGCCCCGCCAACCAGGAAGCCGAGGCTGCCCTCCAGCAGCATGTACCTCTTCTCCAAGGTGCTGCGATAATATAGAACAACGACGACGAACAGCAGGGCACAAATGCCGAACAGCGTTCCGTACCCCTGGAACATGCTTCCGGCCATCCCGCTGTTCTCATAGTGGGTGATCCGGAGCGGCCCCCATGGGAATGACTCCCCGACCTCGACATGGCTGCGGATAAGCCATTTGGTCACTTGATCTAGCATTACTACCAGTACCGCAATTCCATAGAACAGCATAGTCGACCTTCTTCCTTTGTGCGCTCCCTCCATTCTAGATTATCCCGCAACCTTTGTCTCTAATAGACCCTGCCCGTCGCCGTTCCTGCTCTTCGGTTAGACAACCTAAAACAGGTACTTTGGGGAGACCTCGATTACGACTGCAGGAGTGAGGTATAATTAGATAAACAACTTATTCTACGACAGTCTGGAGAATGGAAATGCTTATAGTGATCGGAATCATCGCCCTAATAATCTATAGCGGATTAGTCTATTATATCGGCTGGCGCGGCTACCGCTGGCTTCGTCCGAAAACATCAACCCGTCGGTTCAAGATCCTATATAGTATCGTCGTGGCACTGGCTGCCAGTTCCTTCATCATCGGCCGCATTTCGAATTTCAAGATCCTAGGGATTATCGGTGCTTATTGGATGGCGATTTTTTATTTGCTGCTAATGCTAGTGCCAGTTGCCCATCTTACCGTTATTCTGCTTCGATTCTCTCGACTACAGCAGCGCGGAGCGCAGGTGTGGGCGGGAATTGCGACGCTGACGCTGCTCGTTTCTTTTCTCGCCTACGGCTCATTCAATGCCTACAGTCCAGTAGTTCGAACGTACGATATCAAGGTGGACAAAGGTACATCATCACTCGCTTCACTTAATATTGCAATGGCGGCGGATACTCATTTCGGTCTGCTGGTAGGCAAAGACCAGGCGGAACGATTGGTGAGGGAACTTAACGATCTTAAGCCGGATCTCATCCTGCTGCCGGGTGACTTATTTGACGATGATATTCAGCCGTTCATGGATCAGAAGATCGGTCAGATTTTATCCAAACTTCGAGCACCCTATGGCGTGTATGCTACGCTCGGGAATCATGATAAACATAATGGAACGATGCAGAAATTGATCGATACATTAGAGGACAGCGGAATTAACGTTCTTTACGATGAAACGGTAACAGTTAAAGACCAGATAACGCTTATTGGGCGCAAGGACCGAAGTGATCGTGAACGGCTCAATTTAGATAAATTGATGAAAGAGGTTGACCTTACGAAGCCGGCGATTCTGCTGGAGCATCAGCCATACGAAATGGATAACGCACAGCAACTCGGAGTTGACCTGATGGTGTCAGGCCATACCCACCGCGGACAAGTCTTTCCTGGCAACTTGATGACGAATGCGATCTACGAAAATGATTGGGGCTATCTCAAAAAGGGGGATATGCATTCGATCGTGACGTCGGGATTCGGCTTCTGGGGGCCGCCGATTCGGATTGGTACGAGGTCTGAAATCGTCAACATTCAGGTGCAGTTTGAATAAGAGAATCGTAGCTGGAGAAAAAGGAGTTTGGATCCATCAAAGGATGGGTTAATTGTATCAGAACAAGAAACAGAGGGGGCTATAAAAGCATGATAGAAACGTTCGTATCCCCCAATAGCACATGTACAATAAATTGCCGCACGGTGGTTTACTTTTTTGCCGGTGTACTGACATATAGGGATAATTTTGAAGCAGCTGCCAGTGAGATTGCCAAAAGATATCGAAATGTCAAAATAGTGATAATCTTTGCGTATGGGGTTGCAAACGGCATTGCGGGTTCCTCGTTAATGCGTCTGCTGGCCCGGCAGCTTACTGAAGTTGGCTATGACCTGGCACGTAGCCAGTCCCGGCGCGTAACAAAAGCATCGCAAATCATCCGTGAGCATGCAGCAGGTGCCGATCAACTAATCCTTATTGGGCACAGTGCCGGAAGTGTGATCGCCTATCGGTCAGGGCTTTATTTAGAGGAGAAGTACGGCTCTCAGCAAGTTGAGGTATTTGCTGTAGGATGTCCAAAGTTTCATTTGAAGGACATTCCATATAATGACAAGTTTACATATATCACGGGCCAGAACCCTGACAGGATCACCCAAATCGGAAGCTGGCGCAAGCCAGGCTCCAGGGTATACCGAGGAAAGCCGGGGCGCGAAATTCAAATCGAATTTAATCCGGCTCATCAGGGTTGGCGGTTTCATGCTTCGTATTTTCTCAAATCGGTCTGGACGGATTCAAACCAAGCCTTCCATACCAATTCAGAAGACTTAGTCTCCAAAATCTATGAACTGTATCCGGGGACTGATTGATCCAAATATGTATTGTAAGAGGACAAGAACATATATGGTGAATAAACTTATCCACTAGCTTCGCAATGGGAACAATGGGGAGGTAGAGAAGGTCCGGACTGTTAGTATTGAAAGACGTTTTCTGTAATTTCAGTCTTGAGAAGGGGGTTAACATGATTTAAGTCCATATAATTAGGAATTGAAAGGGAGTCATATCCTTAGATAAATTGGAGGCTGAAAAGTTTGAATAGGCAAGAAAAAAGCATCAATGCACCAAGCCTGCTTCGCAATAGGTTCCTGCAGACGATTTTATTATCAAGCGTGCTCCTGCAGATCGGCATCTGGGTACGTAATTTTGCAATTCTCTTGTACGTAGCGGATAGAACGAACAATGATCCATATGCTATTTCGCTAATCAGCGTAGCTGAATTCGCGCCAATTTTTGTTTTTTCCTTCATTGGTGGCACTTTTGCCGACCGCTGGCTGCCGAAGCGAACGATGATCTGGTGCGATTTATTATCCGCGGTATCCGTATTCGTAGTACTTCTCACCATACATTATGGTTCTTGGCAATCCGTCTACCTTGTCGCATTCATCTCGGCTATTCTTTCGCAGTTCTCGCAGCCTTCAAGCATGCGATTGTTTAAGTATCATGTTCCGGAAGTACAGCTGCAGCAAGGAATGGCTCTATTCCAATCGCTGATGGCCATCTTCATGGTGCTTGGCCCTATGCTTGGCACCTTTATTTACAGCACGTTTGGCCTGGAAACGTCAGTTGCGATAATGGGCATCGTTTTTCTGCTGTCCGCACTCGTCCTTATTCGCCTGCCGGAGGATAACATGGAACCGCAAACGGTCACTGAAAAAGGGCAGTTTCGTAAAGAATTCATTGAAGGATTCCGATATGTCTGGCAAAGTCAAGTACTACGTATGCTCGGACTCGCGTTTATTCTCGCGGGACTCGCTGTTGGCGTAGCCCAAGCCCTCAACCTGTTTATTGTAACGGAGCGGCTGGGAAGGAGCGAGGAGTTCTTACAATATCTGCTGATGGTGAATGGGGCAGCCATGCTGATCGGGGGCGGGATCGTAGCCGTCTTCGCGAAGCGGGTACCACCGCAGCTACTTCTTGCGATAGGTATGCTTGTTGGGGGAATCTGCACTGCCATTGTCGGGTTTTCGACGAGCGTTCCGGTCACGCTGACCGTTCAATTTCTGAATGGACTTGTTTTCCCTTGCATTCATATCGGGATCAGCACAATGATTCTGAAATGGTCACACGCTTCCATTGTCGGCCGGGTGAATGGGGTTCTGAATCCGATGTTCGTTGGCATGATGGTCGTGTCCATGTCTTTCGCTGGCGCTTTAAAGAATGCCTTTTCGCTAAGTACGATATACAGCGGAGCAGGATTATTATTTCTTCTTGGCGCACTGGTCATGGTACCGATTATGAGCCAAAAAGCACCGGATATTGCACATACTGCACAAGAGACATGATATTGGGATATCTATAAGGTTTGAATGAAGAAGAGCCGGCCACGAAAAGTGGCCGGTTCTTTTTTATTCAATAGACCCCCGTTTCTTGTTCTCCTGGCTTCAATAAGTTTAACCCAAGCTGTAGGCCGTTAACCTAAAGGAAACAATAGCAAAAACATGCAAGATCTTAGGGTGTAACTTATGAGTTTTAACTCAAAAAGGAAGATAATTATTTCTGGGGTTCTGGGGCTTATATTTTAATAACAGAGATGTAGGCATTTTGTATAATAGCTTTTTGGAGAAATTCAATTTAACGGACCCATTAAGAAAATTAATATTGATGTATTAGAAAATTTGTCAGATAGACCTCTACATAAGCGTGGTTCGACTTCGTGACGCCAAATCCCGCAAGTAAGCGATCGAGATTCTCCAGCATCTGCCGTGTCTGTGCTTTAATATTATATTCCATCTTACGAAATAACTTATATTTAGAAAACGAATTGCCAAAGATTCAAGCCGCGCTAAAAGGTGCGCCATGGGTTACAGCCGCAGGCACAGGAAAGTTAGGCTGGGCTGGTCGCCAAGATTATGCTGAGGCAGCTGCAAATGTATTGCTAAATGAAGGGCATGAAAATACGATTTATGAATTAGCGGGTAAGCCGCTAACACAAGAAGAACTTGTGGCCATCATTGCAGAAGTTATCGAGAAAGATGTGCCTGTCCAGCAGGTGGATTTTGAAACGTATGGAAAGCAATGATAGGTGCGGGGATTCCTGAGCAAATGATTCCTGTCCAGATTATCATTCAAGGAAGTATTCAGTCAGGCAACTTAGATGTAGAGAGTAACGATCTGGAAAAACTGTTGGGGCACCCAGTTACACCGCATGATGTAGTCATTCGAAATATGTTAGGTTGATATTCTTAAGGAGCAGACTACTACAGCGTCTGCTTCTTTTGGTATACTGCGCTAAAACTTGCCGTTACAGACAGCGCGTTGAACCGTATCACATAAAAGTAACCGTCATTACGCTAACGGAAAATGTTAGTTGGACAAAGATAGCGGCAGTTTAAGAAATCCGGCGATATGTTCGACCAGTGTTTCGGACGCGGTTCAGCCCCGGCGAAGGTCTTCGACATCCTGTCGGGTTTTGATGGTTCTCATGTTTATACCTCCTGAAAAAAGTTAAAGACATCAGTAGGCATTATTGATAAGTTATCGCAAGATGTAATTAATAGTGGAGTTTGTTCACAACCTCAAAAATTCGGCAATACAGGAGAGGATCTCGAGGATCTTATTAGCATTGATGAAAGTACAGAGAAAATACACTCTTTCACCAAACAACTTTCACATCTGGTTCAGAATGTAAATCAGAATATTAGCAAGTTTAAACGGTAGTATGTTCTGATGGTACCCCTATTTTTCTTGTTCTGCATAATTCCCCTTACTTCGACATTGGAAGTATAGTAAAGTAAATCTATAAATGAAACGTTTCCAATTCATTAAACAATTATGATAGGAGTGGAACTTCACAATTTGAGGAGGCATGGGGATGGTATATTTAATCGTATTGTTGTTGACCGTCATTTTATTGATTTCCGGAGTATCTAAGTTGTTTTCTAGAGAAAGGTTTATACGAACATTATTTGATATCGGGGTGCCTCGAAGGTTTCTAGTTTTTATTTCCGTGTTGATCCCGATCTGTGAACTGGCGTGCAGCGTTCTTTTGCTGGTACCTCTCCTTCAAACAATCGGAGAATGGGTCGTACTTCTAATGTTTACCGTTTTTTCTATTGGCATTACCGGAGCCATCCGAAGAAAAGCAAAGACCGACTGCAATTGCTTCGGCAACTTTCTACCTGAAAAACTTGGATGGAGTACATTGGTGCGACTAATGGTATTCATTATTTTGACAGCGGTTTCAATCTTGCTTCCTAAGGCTGATCTTAGCACACTATCTTACGAGGATCTGTTTAATTCCATCGCTTCCTCCCTAGGTATATTTTCCATATATATCATTATTAACATCATACAGTCCAACATAAAAGTTCATAGAGTGGAGGTTTAGAAAAATGACAGTAATACAAGTCATCTCACAGTCTGTTCTATGGATTCTAGTGCTCGCATTGGTAGTTGGCTTTGTTACCTTACCACGGGCGAATAATCCGAAGAGACGTCTGGCTCTCCAAAACTACGGTTTGCCAGTGCAGGATCATTTCCCATATTTGGATACTCGCACAGTGGATGGTAAATATGAATGGATAAAGGACAACCGGTTTGGCAGAAGCACGATAGTGCTTTTTACATCTGCAGGGTGTAAGGCGTGCAACGGCTTATATCCGATAATTTCGCATTACGCCTCAAGCAAGAACATAGATATCCTCCTGTTTATTGATGGCACCTTGGAGGAAGTCCATCAGAAGATTACAACTAACGATATTCAGTTATCGGTGTTTAAGATGTCTGAGGACCTTCAATCCCTTGCAAAAGTAACCTTCTATCCCTTTGCCTATTACGTTTCAGCAGATGGCATCATATTCGGAAAAGGCGGTGTTCAGACTCCTGAAGACTTGGACTTACTTCTGGACGAAGCTACATACCTTGAGAGTAGATTAAGTCCAGCAAGTTAACTGCGGTAGCCCAGGCATTATGCCTTGTCTATATTTAGTGGTATATGAGTTGAAAGGAGGTGAATTTTATGTGCTCGGCTGGTTCGATGTATTATTGCGGTCAAAGCTGCGGAACTTCAACTAACTATCAAGCCTACAGAATGTATATTGACATTAATACTGGTAGCAATTGTGCGATAGTTTGCGGGTGTTAAAGTAGAATGAGTAGAAAAAAAGGACTAGAGTATTGCTATTCTAGTCCTCTTTTCAATAATAAATTTGCAATGATTAACTACTCTGAACATTCCAGGAGGTATCCAATGAGTGAAAAAAAATGTTGGTTTATCTATATCGAGCTTAATCCGCTTCACAGCATTATAACGGATTCAAACTGTGAAAAAAGTTAAAAACGCTGCAGCCACTTACAAAACGCTACTTCGCACTATCGCTGTCTTCTTGAGAGTAGCTCCCTGGCTCTTTTTTTCGCTCTGCCTTCTCAAACTCTTACTGGCTGTCATCCCTTCCGTTCAGATTTACTTAACGAAGGAGCTAACGGACAGCGTTTCTGCGGTGATCGGCAGTAGCAAGCCAATCGCTTCCTGTCTGAGCTGGCTTCTCCTGATCGGGAGTCTGGGGATTACGGGAGCAGTTGGAGAGGCCGTTAATCAGATCGTTATGCTGCGGTTACAGCTGAAAGCTGGGTTTCGGCTGGAATCGATGCTGGCTGCTAAGGCAGCAGGCATGCCGCTTATCCGGTTTGATGAACCTGTTTACTACGACCAATTGCAGCGGGCCCGATCCAATCTCTCGTTTCGAGGATTTCGCATTCTCGAAAATATATTTTTGATTGGCCAATCAATTTTTACCGTCATCTCTTTCATAATCCTTCTCGGGCAACTCAGTTGGATTCTAGCGGTAGCCATGTGCGTCGTCTTGTATCCTTCCTTGTTCGTCTATATGAAGATCGGAGAATGGAACTTTTGGTTACAGAAGCTGCAAACGCCTTTTACAAGAAAAATGTATTATTTCTTCGAGCTACTGACAAGTCGCAGCGCAGCCAAGGAGATCAGAATCTACGGTTTGGCCGACGAGCTTCTGCGGAAGTGGGGCGCGATTTATTGGAAAAATGCGAATGAACAGCATCGCGTTCAGTACCGCGCATCATTGGCCCGGACAGGAATGGAAACGATGAATGGTTTACTTGTATTCCTGTTCTCGATCTATTCTATCTGGATATGCGTGATAAAAAGCCTGTCTCTAGGCGCGTATGTGGCCACTGCGCAAGTGATTGTAGCCGCTCAGGCCCAGATGCGATCGGTTGCGTTCTACGCTTCCTCGATCTATGAAGAGGCGATGTTCATGACCGAGTTTTATATGTTTATTGATTCAGAGGATCGTGGTGAGGCGAACCACCATGCCACGCTTCCCCAGCAAAAGATACAACCCGAACCAATGGTTATCGCAAAGGAAATAGCAGTCCGCAATTTAAGCTTCAGCTACCCATCCAGGCCGGAGCCCGTGCTAAAAAATATTTCGTTCACGATCAAGCCCGGTCAAATCGTGGCGATCGTTGGTGAGAACGGCGCGGGCAAGAGTACGCTTGTTAACTGTCTGGTCGGCTTGTATCGGGAATTCTCCGGCGACGTTCTGTTCGACGAAGTCCCCATCAAGGACATCCCAGAAACCGATCTCCGTTGGATAATATCCGCAGTTTTCCAGGATTTCGTACGGTTTGAATTGAGCGTTAAAGAGAATATCGGCTATGGCGATCTGTCCAGGCTGGAGGATCCCGACATGCTGGAGGCTGCTGCTTCACGTTCGGGCTTTTTGGAGGTTATTGATCAACTTCCCGAGGGCTTTGAAACTTTGTTGGGACCTGCTTTTGAGGGCGGCCAGGAGCTATCCGTCGGACAATGGCAAAAATTAGCTCTAGCTAGATCGTTCGTAAAACCGTCGCAAATTATTGTGCTGGACGAACCGACGGCTTCGATGGACCCGATGGCGGAGGCGGAGCTGTTCAAGCGTTTTGCAGAGCTGGCCTCCGGCAAAATCACGTTCCTCATCTCGCACCGTCTCGCAAGCTGTAGATTGGCGGATCAAATCTTGGTGCTGAAAGACGGGGAGTTGATCGAGCAGGGGACACACGATTCCTTAATGAAAAGACAAGGGGAGTATTGCCGGATGTACACGACGCAGGCGAAGGGTTATGGAGTACAAAGCGAGAACCAAGTGTCGCCGGCTTACTAGAGTAGATTAACCCCGTAGTATAGATTTCCTTCATGTTTACAAGGTTGAGTTCCAGCAGACTCTGATAACGGCAAAATCACTATGTCTGCTGGGGTGTCCGCAGGCATAGACGCGTCGCTATACGTCGTCGGTAAATTGCATGGGGAAGAGCGAGCAAAGCAGGCCGCACAGGTCATGGAATACAATTGGAATAGTCAGACTCCTCAGCAGAGTAGGAGGAGATGAAATGAATATTCGCTCTTTGCAGGCAAATGATCAAAAAGAAGTCGTAGAAATTTTGGCAGGCCACCCACTACAATTTCCTAAGTTCATTATTGAGAAATACTCGATACGATGGGATTACTTCTTGAATTCCTCAACTGAGAACATCAATTGCCAGTTTTATGTGGCATTCAATGAGAATAATGAAATAATTGGTCAAGCAGGGTTGCTATTTAATGCTGAGGAAGGTCATTTTGAAATTGTTGGCGTAGCTGTTAAGAAAGGTGTTCAGCGTCAAGGAATTGGGAAAGCCCTTATCAGCACCATCTGCAACTGTGTTAGACATATGAACGAGAAGATGATTATTCTTTATACGCTTGGCCATATAGGAAATGAAGATACGATATTATTTTATCGTAATATAGGGTTTGAGTTGATCAACTACGAAAAAGATTTTTTTCGTTCCGAGTACCATAGAGTCACGTTCATTAAAAATTTGGTTTAAAGCCTATTACGGAAACATGGCAGTTCTCGTTACGCTAACGGG
>RCUH01000380.1_pt1 | contig 49209 bp, 41 predicted proteins | sample 2166191 | NCBI WGS metagenome assembly RCUH01 (sample SAMN09932848, study PRJNA488358) | compost metagenome | feature: garden; material: soil; isolation source: compost soil in an enriched community after 214 h of incubation | place: Germany: Experimental Botanical Garden Goettingen | collected... | reverse complement strand
CGCGCCGTCGACGTCGGCGTCGGTCATGATGATGATGCGGTGGTAGCGCAGCTTGTCCGGGTTGTACTCATCGCGGCCAATGCCGGTGCCCAGCGCGGTGATCAGCGTGCCCACCTGGTCCGAGGCCAGCATGCGATCGAAGCGGGCACGTTCCACGTTGAGGATCTTGCCGCGCAGCGGCAGCACCGCCTGGTTCTTGCGGTTGCGGCCCTGCTTGGCCGAACCACCTGCCGAGTCACCCTCGACGATGAACAGTTCGGACAGCGCCGGATCCTTCTCCTGGCAGTCGGCCAGCTTGCCGGGCAGGCCAGCGATATCCAGCGCGCCCTTGCGACGGGTCAGGTCGCGAGCCTTGCGCGCGGCTTCGCGGGCGCGGGCGGCGTCCACGATCTTGCCCGCAATGGCCTTGGCTTCGTTCGGGTTTTCCTGCAGGAACTCTTCCAGGCGCTGGCCGAAGGCACTTTCCACGGCCGGGCGCACATCCGAGCTGACCAGCTTTTCCTTGGTCTGGCTGGAGAAGCTGGGATCGGGCACCTTCACCGACAGCACCGCGATCATGCCTTCGCGCATGTCATCGCCGGTGAGGTTGATCTTGGCCTGCTTGGCGATGCCGTTCTGCTCGATGTAGTTGTTGAGCACGCGGGTCAGCGCACCGCGGAAACCGGCCAGGTGGGTGCCGCCATCCTTCTGCGGGATGTTGTTGGTGAAGCAGTACATCGTCTCCTGGTAGGAGTCGGTCCACTGCAGCGCCACTTCCACGGTGATGCCGTTGGACTCGCCGGTCACCGAGATCACGTTGGGGTGCAGCGGGGTCTTCAGCTGCGCGAGATGCTCCACGAAGCTGCGGATACCGCCTTCGTAGTGGAAGTCATCGCGACGGCCGTCGCCACGCTCGTCGATCAGGACGATCTTGACGCCGGAATTGAGGAAGGACAGTTCGCGCAGGCGACGGGCCAGGATCTCGTAGTGGAATTCCACGTTGTCGTGGAAGGCCTTCACCGACGGCCAGAAGCGCAGGGTGGTGCCGCGCTTGGTGCTGGCTTCGACCTGCTTGAGCGGCACCAGGGCAGCGCCATCGGCGTATTCCTGGTGGAAGTGGAAACCGCTCTGGAAGATGTCCAGGGTCAGCTTCTGCGAGAGGGCGTTGACCACGCTGACGCCGACGCCGTGCAGACCGCCGGAGACCTTGTAGCTGTTGTCATCGAACTTGCCGCCGGCGTGCAGCACGGTCATGACCACTTCGGCAGCAGATACGTCGCGGCCGAGCTTCTGGCTCATCTGCTCGTGCTTGCCGGTGGGGATGCCACGGCCGTTGTCGGAGACCGACACCGAACCGTCGGCGTGGATCATCACCGCCACGTGGTCGGCATGGCCTGCCAGCGCTTCATCGATGGAGTTGTCGACGACTTCGAACACCATGTGGTGCAGACCGGTGCCGTCATGGACGTCACCGATGTACATACCAGGACGCTTGCGAACCGCCTCCAGGCCTTCCAGGGCGGTGATGCTGTTGGCGTCGTAGTTGCCGCTATTTACCGGGGTGTTCTGTTCTTCAGTCATTGCGCTTGCCATAGGCTCCGCAGGTCGGGCCGCCGCAGGAAACGGGGCGCCGATGGATTAGGGGTTGCAACAGCAATTATACCAGCCGGGCGCAGCGGCCCTTGGGGACCCCACTATGGCACAGGCAGGACCTGGCCATGTTCCACGTGGAACCGGGTGATATCGGCCACGCCTTCCAGCGCCGCCGGGGTCTCGGTGGCGGTGATGAAGATCTGCGCCGGGCCGGCCTTGAGCCGCTCCAGCACCCGCGCCTGGTGGTTGCGATCCAGCTCGGACGCCAGGTCATCGAGCGCGATCACCGGCCATTCGCCGCGCTGTTCGGCATAGTCCTCGGCCTGCGCCAACAGGCAGGTGAGGGCGGTCAGCTTGGCCTGGCCACGCGAAAGGGCGTCGCGGCCGGGGATGGCGGCAAACCCGACGCTCCAGTCCGCCCGATGCGGCCCCACCGAGGTATAGCCGGCCAGCCGATCGCGGTCCCGCGCCAGCAACAGCGCATCGGACAGTGAAAGCTCCTGTTTGCGCCAGCCCGGATTGAGGGTGAGCGACTGAATATCCAGATTGGGCGCCAATACATGGGCCAGGGCAATGGTGCGGGTCTGCAGGCGTTCCAGGTAATGCTGGCGCCGGGTAGTGAGCGGCTCTCCGGCCTCGGCCAGCTCGCGGTCCCAAGCGTCCAGCGCATGAGGGTGCCCGCCCTGCTTGAGCAGCGCGTTGCGCTGCTTCAGCGCCCGCGAGTAGCGCCGCCACAGCGCCAGAAAGTCTGGTTCCACGTGGAACAAGCCCCAGTCGAGGAAGCGACGCCGGGGTTCCCCGCCACCGCTGACCAACGCATGGCTGCCCGGCTCGAAGGTCACCACCGCCAGCGCGGCACAGAGGTTGCCCAACTGCGCCACATCCTCGCCATCCAGTCGGCCTTTCCATTCCTGGCCGCTGTGCCGCAGGCCGGCCTTGCGCCGCGTGGCATTGGGCGCGCCATCGCGCTGCTCGTCCCATTCCACGAAGACCTCGAGGGCGTCGCGGCCTTGGCGGACCAGCCCATCGCGCACCCGGCCGCGGAAGCTCCGCCCATAGGCCATGACGTGCAAGGCTTCCAGCACGCTGGTCTTGCCGGCGCCGTTGTCACCGGTGATCAGGTTGATCCCCGGCTGGGGCGCCATTTCCACGCTGTCGAAGCGACGAACCTGGTGCAGGGACAAGCGACGGATGTGCATGCGGTCGATCACGGCCGCGCGAGGCGGCAGTCGGGTAGGGGGAATCGATCAGCTTACTGCATTGGGCAGGTTCCACGTGGACCGGCGCGTGGCCGCTGACATGCTGCGCACGCAGTGCCCCCGCGAGCCAGGACGGGGTGGCGACGGCAGCAAGCAGGCCAGATTCTTTGAAATCTGATTCCCGCGCAGGGCTGCAGCCCTGCAGATTTCAAGAATTTGGGTGTTGTTGCCGGAGCCACGCAACAGGTCGCCACGCCGCTGAAGGCCAGATTCCTTGACATCTGCTCGCGTGGACTGGACTCGCCTGTTCAGGATGCGGCAAATCCAGCCGCCGCCCGGTGTGACTGCGGTAAGCCCTCTGGATGACTTATGCACAACCCATGTACGAGCTGTGGATAAAAACAGGGTCAAAAGCAGGCTGTAAAGATATCCACAAGCTCACCCCCAGCCCCAGGGCCTGTTTTACAGGGGGTTTCGAGGTGGAAATATCCTTCTAATTCAATCAGATAAGGTACTTTTCAACCAAATCTGGCCCTACCACCACCACCTAGCTTTAGATTTATATACAGTTTTTAAAGCATAGAGCTGCAAAGCGAGCGCGCAATCCACAGCAGGGCGACGGCGTTGTGCTGCGGTATTCATCGGGGCATGTTTCACGTGCCGCGGCACGTCGATCGCGAGCGTGTTGCTCCCGATGCGCGGCTGCGCAGCTGCTCAACGCCCCAACCCCGGTCTGCACGAAGGCGCTTGCCGTTCGCGCGGTTGGACCAAGGTGCTTTGCTCCGATCACTGTGCGGAACAGGCCGGGACCTGCCAAACCGCAGAACGGGGACGTCCGACCGCCGACGAAACTGAGAAGGCGGAGAGATGCTCCACGTGGAACCTTTCCTGCACCGCCCAAAAGAAAACCCGGCACATGGCCGGGTTCTCTTCAAACGTCGCGGTTCCACGTGGAACCAACCACTCCGGTCACAGACGCAGCGGCATCACCACATGACGCGACTTCTCGCTGCTGGCCTCGCGGACCAGGGCCGAGGAGTTGGAGTCGCGCAACTGGATAACCACATGCTCGTCGCGCAGGGCCGACAGGGCATCGAGCAGGTAGTTCACGTTGAAGCCGATGGCCAGATCGCTGACCGTGGTATCGGCCTCGATCTCTTCCTGGGCTTCTTCCTGCTCCGGGTTGTGCGCGCTGATCTTGAGGTTGCCCGGCGAGACTTCCACGCGGATGCCGCGGTACTTCTCGTTGGACAGAATCGCGGCACGCTGCAGCGATGCACGCAGCGCTTCGCGATCCACCTTCACTTCGCGGTCGGCACCGATCGGGATCACGGCCTCGTAATCCGGGAAACGGCCGTCGATCAGCTTGGAGGTGAAGGTCACATCGTCGCGCTTGACCCGCACGTGGCTGCGGCCGACTTCCAGCTCGATCTCGCGATCGCCGCTTTCCAGCAGTCGCTGCAGTTCGGTCACACCCTTGCGCGGCACGATGATCTGACGCTTCGCGCCGCTGGCCTTTTCCAGCTCGGTCTCGCACAGCGCCAGACGGTGGCCGTCGGTGGCGACGGTCCGCAGGGCATCGCCGCGCAGGTCGAACAGCAGGCCGTTGAGGTAGTAGCGCACGTCCTGCTGGGCCATCGCGAACGCGGTGCGTTCGATCAGTTCCTTCAGGGTGGCTTCGCCGATGGCCACGCGTTCGGTGGCTTCCACTTCGTCCACCGACGGGAAGTCGTTGGCCGGCAGGGTTGCCAGGGTGAAACGGCTACGCCCGGCCTGCACGGTGATCTTGTCACCGGTCTGGGAGACCGTGATCCGGCTGCCATCGGGCAGGGCGCGGATGATCTCGAACAGCTTGCGGGCGGGGATGGTGGTCTCGCCGTCCTGGGCATCTTCCACCGCGATCCGCGACACCATTTCCACTTCCAGGTCCGTACCGGTCAGCGACAGCTGCCCGTTCTGCACCTGGACCAGGAAATTAGCCAGAACCGGCAAGGTCTGGCGGCGTTCGACCACGTTGACGACTTGTGCCAACGGCTTGAGAAAGGCTTCGCGCTGCAGTGTGAAACGCATGTGGTTCCGTGCCCCTATGCTTTAAAAAAATGTGGAATAAATCAAAAGCTTGGTGGTGCTGGTAGCGGCAGAATCGCTGGAAAACAGAGCTAAGTCTTTGTAAATAAAAGGGTTTCAGACCTCGAAACCCTCTGCATTACTGGCCCCCAGGGGGTGGGGAAACCTGTGGATAAATTTCCGGGCAACGCGCCCGGCTTTTTTATCCACACCCTGTCCCATGCTTGCTACCGGATTCTGCACCGTTTTATGCGATGACGCCCGTGCGGCGAACATGCACTATTCGCTCAACTTCCGGATCAGCTTGTCCCAGTCTTCCCGCAACTTGCCGTCCGCTTCCATCAACGTCCGGATCTGCCGACAGGCGTGCAGCACCGTGGTGTGGTCCCGACCGGCAAAGGCATCGCCGATTTCCGGCAGGCTGTGCTCGGTCAGTTCCTTGGTCAGCGCCATGGCGACCTGGCGCGGACGCGCCAACGACCGGGTCCGGCGCTTGGACAGCAGATCCTTGATCTGCAGCCCGTAGTAGTCGGCCACGGTCTTCTGGATGTTGGGAATGCTGATGGCCTGTTGTTGGGCACGCAGCAGGTCGCGCAGGGTTTCCTGCGCAAAATCGGTGGTGATCGCACGGCCCGTGAAGTTGGCGCGTGCGGCCAGGGTATTGAGCGCGCCCTCGAGGTCGCGAACATTGGAGCGCATCTTCTTGGCAATCAGAAACGCCACATCGTCGGGGATCTCGGTGCCACGCTCGCGGGCCTTGGCCAGCACGATCGCCGCGCGGGTCTCGAAGTCCGGCGGCTCGATGGCCACCGACAGGCCCCAGGCCAGTCGCGACTTCAGTCGTGCTTCCAGGCCCTCGACTTCGCGCGGGTACCGGTCGCAGGTCAGGATGATCTGCTGCTTGCCGTCGAACAGGGCATTGAACGTATGGAAGAACTCTTCCTGGGTACGGTCCTTGCCGGCGAAGAACTGGATGTCATCGATCAGCAGCGCGTCCACCTGCTGGAACTGGCGCTTGAACTGATCCATGGTTTTTTCCTGCAGCGCACGGATCATCGCGCTGAAGAACTGTTCCGAGCGCAGATACAGCACCTTGGCGCCCGGGTTGGCCTGGCGCATGGCATTGCCGGCCGCGAACATCAGGTGGGTCTTGCCCAGGCCGGTGCCGCCGTACAGCAGCAACGGGTTGTGCGCCCGGTCGCCCGGTTTCTGCGCCGCCTGGAACGCCGCGGCCAGGCCCAGCTGGTTGCTGCGGCCCTCCACGAAGTTGGCGAAGGTGTAGTGCGAATCCAGGTTCCCGGCGAACGGGACCAGCGGCTCGGCCGCCACGGCAGGCGCGGAAACGCCCGGATTCGGCGCAATCTGCGCCTCCACGGCGCGCGGACGCGAGCCGATTTCAAGAAAAACGTCGCCGAAACCGGCGAAGTGCGCCAGCAGTTCCTTGATGCGCGGCAGGTACAGCTCGCGCACCTGGTCGACGATGAAGGCGTTCGGCGCATAAAGCACCAGGCTGTCCACGCGCAGATCGGCCTGCAGCGGCTTCAACCAGGTGTGAACATCCTCGGGCGGGAACTCCGCTTCAAGGCGTTCGAGACAACGGGACCAGGCATCCATCGGCAATAATCGTCTGGGGCCCGTGCGCAGGCGTGGAAAACCGCCGCACCGCAGGCCGGAAGGGGGAAGAATGGATGGCGCAGACTACCACCGACGAGGGGGGCCGGGAATGGTTGTCCCGAAGTTATTCACAAAATGATCCACAGCTATTGCACAGGCCGATGAATTCCCGTAGTGGCAAGCACTTGACGGCACCTTGGGCAGGTCTATAGAATTTCCGGTTCTTTCCGTCCCCTTCATATAGAGGCCCGCATGGCCACCAAGCGCACTTTCCAACCCAGCAACCTCAAGCGTAAGCGCGACCATGGCTTCCGTGCCCGTATGAAGACCGCTGACGGCCGCAAGATCCTGTCGCGTCGCCGCGCCAAGGGCCGTAAAGTCCTGAGCGCTTGATTGCAATGCCGCTTCCTGCGGCAGACGCAATCCTGACTGTGAGCAGTTCCGACCCGCGCAAGCGATTTCCTCGCTCTGCGCGGGTTCGTACGCGTGCCGAATATACAACGGTCTTCAACGGCGCCCGCCGTGTGTCCGATCCGCTGATGACCCTGCACTGGCTGAAGAGCGATACGCCAGCCAGGCTGGGTCTTGCGGTGTCGCGCAAAGTCGATCCCCGAGCCGTGGGTCGCAACCGAGTCAAGCGTGTGCTGCGCGATGCCACACGCCACCTACGGCCGTGGATGAGTGCCGGCGATTTTGTCGTCGTGGCCCGCAGCGCAGCCCGTACCGCCAGCAATTCCGAGATCCGCCAGGCCTTTGAACGCCTGCTGCGCCGCCTTGGCGCATTGCCCATGCCGGGCGCGGACGGCACAATGCCGCCGCCCCTGGGCGTTGCACCCCTTTCCCAGTCCGAGCCGGCATCACCTGCCAGCCCCGTCGAGCCTGCCCGCTGATGAACCAGACCCGCGTTTTCCTGATTTTTGCCTGGCTGATGGTGGCCGTGTTGCTGTGGATGGAGTGGGGCCGCGACAAGGCCGCACCGACCCCGCCGCCGGTTGCCGCGCAAACCCAGGCAACCGTGCCGGGCGCGGCAGGTTCGATCCCCGCTGCCACGGTGCCGCAGGCCCCGGGCAGCACGCCGGCCACCGCCCCGGCCGCCCAGGCCCAGGCCGGCGCGGCTCGCGTGACCGTCACCACCGACGTGCTGCGCCTGGTGCTGGACGGCGGCACGGTGCTGGACGCCGAGCTGCTGCAGTTCCCGCAGACCAAGGCGGAAGGCAGCCCGCCGGTGCGCCTGCTGACCGAGGAAGCCACCCACCCGTATCGCGCGGTGAGCGGCTGGACCAGCCAGGACAAGAGCATGCCGGTGCCCGAAGCCAACGGCTTCACGCTGGTCGGTGACAACCACGCGTTCGTGCTGGGCAAGGACCAGAAGGAACTGCAGATCCCGTTCGTGTGGAATGGCCCCAACGGCGTGAGCATCCGTCGTACCTACACGCTGGGTCGCAACGAGTACGCCATCAAGGTGAAGGACGAGGTCATCAACGGCAGCACCGCGCCGTGGAGTGGCTATGTGTTCCGCACGCTGGACCGCACCCCGACCATCCTGTCGCGCAGCATGACCAACCCGGACTCGTTCAGCTTCAACGGCGCGACCTGGTTCAGCCCGCAGGACGGTTACGAGCGTCGCGCCTTCAAGGACTACCTGGACGACGGCAACCTCAACCGCACCATTACCGGCGGTTGGCTGGCGATGCTGCAGCACCATTTCTTCACCGCGTGGATCCCGCAGGCCGACCAGGCCGCCAACTACGCGCTGTCCCAGCATGATGGCCGCGACCAGATCCAGGCCACCGGCCCGGCCTTCACCGTCGCGCCGGGCCAGCAGGCCAGCACCGAGGCCCGTCTGTGGGTGGGTCCGAAGCTGGTCAACCTGATCGCCAAGGAAGACGTGAAGGGCCTGGACCGCGTGGTCGACTACAGCCGCTTCTCGCTGATGGCGATCATCGGCCAGGGTCTGTTCTGGGTGTTGAACCAGGTCCACAAGGTGGTCAACAACTGGGGCTGGGCCATCGTCGGCCTGGTGGTGCTGCTGAAGCTGGTGCTGTATCCGCTCTCGGCGGTGCAGTACAAGAGCGGTGCCAAGATGCGTCGCTTCCAGCCGCGCATCGCCCAGCTCAAGGAACGCTATGGCGATGACCGCCAGAAGTTCCAGACCGCGATGATGGAGCTGTACAAGAAGGAAAAGATCAATCCGATGGGCGGCTGTCTGCCGATCCTGATCCAGATGCCGATCTTCTTCGCGCTGTACTGGGTGCTGGTGGAATCGGTGGAACTGCGCCAGGCGCCGTGGCTGGGCTGGATCCAGGACCTGACCGCGCGTGACCCGTACTTCATCCTGCCGGTGATCAACGTGGCGGTGATGTGGGCCACGCAGAAGCTGACCCCGGCACCGGGAATGGACCCGATGCAGGCCAAGATGATGCAGATGATGCCGCTGGTGTTCGGCGTCATGATGGCCTTCATGCCGTCCGGCCTGGTGCTGTACTGGGTGGTCAACGGCGGCCTGGGCCTGCTGCAGCAGTGGTGGATGACCAAGCGCCACGGCAGCGACCCGGTGCCGGCCACCAGCGCGCCGATCAAGAAGAAATAACACCGACCCTTGGTCGGTTGCCCCTGGAAAACCCGCCATCCGGCGGGTTTTTCTTTGGCGGCGATACAATCGCCGCCACCGTTGCCCCGTTTGCCCGAGCCACCCCATGCCCCCTGCGTCGTCGCTGCTCCGCCTGCCCGTGCCCCTGCTGCTGCTCACCCTGGCGTTGGCCGGCTGTGGCGACAAGGAGGCGGCCGACAGCGGCGCGATGACCCAGCCCAGCGCGCAGGCCGCGGCCGCCGCAGACCCGGCCGCCGCGCCGTTGCTGGCCGCCCTGCAGAAGCAACTGGATGGCCATCGCCGCATCATCGTGCTGCTGGCCGACGAGGCGCAGCAGTCGCCGGCCGACCGCGCCACCTCCAGCCGGATTGGCCAGCAGCTGTTCCACGACGGGCTGGAACAGCGCACGGCGATCGCCGCGCAGTTCGACCGCCTGCTGCGCGGGGCCAGTCCGCAGCGCTTTGCCAGCCTGGGTACGGTGCTGGACTACATCGAATCGGCGCCGGAGCTGTTCGATGCCGATCGCCTGGCCTTCCGCGAGGTGCTGCGTGACCTGCACGAACGGGTGGGGGCCGATTCCTCGCTGCCGGCGGTGAAGCTGCACCAGCGCATCGGCGAGGACCTGGAGGCGCTGGATGAGATCGAGCGCAACTACAACCAGGAAATCACCCGTATCTTCAGCCGCTTCGAGCGGACCCGTGCGATCGCGCTCAAGCGCGAGAAGTGGGACGACTACCTGGCCCACCTGCATGCGCAGTACCGCCGCGAGGACATCCTGCGCGACTACGGCGTGATCGAGCCGTACCCGATGTCGATGCAGGACAGCGATCGCGAGATCTTCGGTCGCGACCTGCCGCCCAAGACCGTGGTGCTGACCTTCGATGATGGTCCGCACAAGGCCTACACCGACGAGGTGGTGGCCATCCTCAAGCGCTACGACGTGCCCGGGGTGTTTTTCGAAGTCGGTCGCAACCTTGGTGAGGTGAACGCCGATGGCAAGGTCACCCTGGGCCCGATGGCGGGCATCAGCCGCAACCTGATGGAGCAGGGCTATGCGGTGGGCAACCACAGCCTGACCCACGCCCAGCTGTCGCGCACCACCGGCGATGCCCTGCGCGAACAGGTGCTGTCCACCGACACCCTGCTCAAGGACGTGGATGGCAAGCGCGCGCCGTTGTTCCGCTTTCCGTATGGCGCGCGCAATGCCGAAGGGCTGCAGCTGCTCAACGAGGCCGGGCTGAAGTCGATCATGTGGAACATCGACTCGATGGACTGGGCCGACCCGGTGCCCGAGTCCATCGTGCAGCGGGTGGTCGACCAGGTGCAGAAGGAGCAGCGCGGGATCATCCTTTTCCACGATATCCACGACCGCGCGGTGAAAGCGCTGCCGCAGATCCTGGATCGGCTGATCGCCGACGGCTACCAGTTCGCCGGCTGGAACGGGCGCGACTTCAGCGTGGCGCGGCCGCGCAAGGGCGCCGCCGCCGATGCCACGGTCACCACCGGGTATGAGAAATCCTGGGCGATCGTGATCGGCATCGACGACTACGCCAAGTGGCCCAAACTGGAATACGCCAGCCACGATGCCCAGGCCATCGCCGATACGCTGACCGGGCAGTTCGGTTTCCCGGCCTCGCAGGTGATCACGCTGAAGAACCAGCAGGCCACCCGCAACAACATCCTGGCCGCCTTCCACGACCGCCTGGCCGATGACCGCACCGGTCGCAACGACCGCGTGTTCGTGTTCTTCGCCGGGCATGGCGCCACGCGCCAGCTCGCCTCCGGCCGCGACCTGGGCTACATCATCCCGGTCGACTCCGATCCCAGGGAGTTCGCCAGCGACGCCATTGCCATGACCGACATCCAGAACATCGCCGAAAGCATGCAGGCCAAGCATGTGATGTTCGTGATGGATGCCTGTTACAGCGGCCTGGGCCTGACCCGCGGCGGCGGCGCGTCCTCGGCCTTCCTGCGCGAAAACGCCCGCCGCAGCGCGCGCCAGATGCTGACCGCCGGCGGCGCCGACCAGCAGGTGGCCGATGCCGGCCCCAATGGCCATTCGGTGTTTACCTGGGTGCTGCTGCAGGCGCTGGCCGGCAAGGGCGACCTCAATGGCGACGGCCTGATCACCGGCACCGAGCTGGCCGCCTACGTGGCCCCGGCGGTGTCGGCGGTGTCGCAGCAGACGCCGGCGTTCGGCAGTCTGCCCGGTTCGCAGGGGGGCGAGTTCGTGTTCCAGGTGCCCGACAGCCAGGAGTACCTCAACGCTGACACCCGCCAGCTCTCGGCCGACGCCATCGCGCTCAACAGCAAGGTCGATGCGGCCCAGGAGGCCAAGACCGGCGCCGCCGCGCCGGTGACCGTGGCCGACCTGCAGGGCGGCAGCAAGGCCCTGGTGGTCCCCGCGGCCGGGCCCAGTTCGGATCGGCAGCGGGCGCAGCAGGCCAATGATCGAGGCCTGCAGCTGTACCGTGAGAAGCGCTATGACGCGGCGGTGGCCCAGTTCACCGAGGCGCTCAAGCTGCGCCCGGATTTTGCCCAGGCCGCCAACAACCTGGGCTTCGTCTACTACCGCCAGCAGCGCTATGCCGAATCCGCGCGCTGGCTGGAGAACACCCTGAAGATCGATCCCTCGCGCGCGGTGGCCCACCTCAACCTGGGCGATGCCTACTTCCATGCCGGCGACAAGGCCAAGGCCAGGCAGGCCTACACCACCTACCTGGCGCTGCAGCCGCAGGGCAGCGGCGCAGCCCAGGCCCGCGCCCAGCTGGAGAAACTCTAAGCCATGCATGCGCAGACCCCACTGGATACCATCGTGGCGATCGCCACCGCACCCGGCGCCGGTGGCGTGGGCATGTTGCGGCTGAGCGGGCCGCGCGCGCGCGCCATCGCCGAGGCCATCGGGGTGCGCACGATGCGGCCGCGACATGCGCATTACGCGCGGTTCCGCGAGGCCGGTGGCGAGGTGATCGATGACGGCATCGCGCTGTGGTTCCCGGCGCCCAACAGTTTCACCGGCGAAGAAGTGGTGGAGCTGCAGGGCCATGGCAGCCCGGTGGTGCTGCAGCAGCTGGTCGCGCGCTGCATCGCCCTCGGCGCGCGCCAGGCACGGCCGGGTGAGTTCAGCGAGCGCGCCTTCCTCAACGGCAAGCTGGACCTGGCCCAGGCCGAGGCCATCGCCGACCTGATCGCCGCCAGCGACAGCCGTGCCGCGCGCGCGGCACGACGTTCGTTGGACGGGGTGTTCTCGCGCCGGGTGGAGGAGGTGGCCGAGCAGCTGGTGGTGCTGCGCATCCACGTCGAAGCGGCCATCGACTTCGCCGACGAGCCGCTGGATACCCTCGGCGGCGAGCAGGTGCGCGGCGGGCTCGGCCAGGCGCTGCGCGCGCTGGTGCAGCTGCGCGCCGACGCCGAGCGCGGCCGCAAGCTGCGCGATGGCCTGCACGCGGTGCTGGTGGGCCCGCCCAACGCGGGCAAGAGTTCGCTGCTCAACGCGCTGGCTGGCAGTGAACGTGCCATCGTCACCGACATCGCCGGCACCACCCGCGACACCCTGCGCGAAACCATCCGCATCGACGGCCTGGAACTGACCCTGGTCGACACCGCCGGCCTGCGCGAGGGCGGCGATGCGATCGAACGCGAAGGCATGCGCCGTGCGCATGTGGAGATGCAGCGCACCGACCTGGCCATCATCGTGCTGGACGCGCGCGACCCGCAGGCCGGGCACGACGCGGTTGGCGAGGCGATCGCCGGCGTGCCACAGCAGCTGTGGATCCACAACAAGAGCGACCTGCTTGCCGCGCTCCCGGACACCGCCGACCCCGACGTGGTGCATGTCTCGGCCGCCACCGGGCTGGGCCTGGAGCGCCTCCACGCGCGCCTGCGCGAACTGGCCAGCGGCAGCGCCGGGGACAGCGTGGAGGGCGAGTTCTCCGCGCGTGCGCGCCACGTGGAGGCGATCGTGCTGGCCATCGGCCACGCCGAGCGTGCCGAGGCCGAGCTGGTCCACGAACACCTGGAGCTGGCCGCCGAGGAACTGCGCCTGGCGCACGAGGCGCTGGGCGCGATCACCGGGCGGATGAGCGCCGATGACCTGCTGGGGCGGATATTCTCCAGCTTCTGCATCGGCAAGTAGGGGCCTTTCTTCCCCCTGTCACACCGCAGCACCACAATGCGCCGGTCCTTTCCACGCCCCGCCGCGTCGGCGCGGGCCGCATCACACAGGGGTTTGCAGTGTCGAAGTTGTCGTGGGGTTGTGCGTTGCTGTTGTCGCTGGCCGTGGCACCATCGGTGGCCATGAGTGCCCCATCCCCCTCCCCATCCCCCGCGCCGGGCAAGGCGGCCGTCTACGGCCATCGCGGCGCCAGCGCGCTGCTGCCCGAGCACACCCTGGCCAGCTATGCCCAGGCCATCGCCGACGGTGCCGACTACATCGAGCCGGACCTGGTGATGACCAAGGACGGGGTGCTGGTATCGCGCCACGAGAACGAGATCGGCGGCACCACCGACGTGGCCGCGCACCCGGAGTTCGCCAGCCGCAGGACGGTCAAGACCATCGACGGCGAGCGCATCGAGGGCTGGTTCACCGAAGACTTCACCCTGGCCGAGCTGAAGACGCTGTACGCCCGCGAGCGCCTGCCGCAGCTGCGCAGCACCGCCTATGACGGCCAGTTCCGGATCGCCACCCTGGAGGAGATCATCGCCTTCCTGGTACAGCAGGCCGGGCGCGCCAACCGCGGCATCGGGCTGGTGCCGGAGATCAAGCACGGCACCTACTTCAAGGGCATCGGGCTGCCGATGGAAGACAAGCTGCTGGGCGCACTGCAGGGCAACGCCTACACCCGCGTGGCACCGGTGACGATCCAGTCCTTCGAGGTGGGCAACCTGCGTTACCTGCGCAGCAAGCTGGGCGCTGATTCCAACATCCGCCTGCTGCAGCTGCTGGGCGATCCGAAGCAGCAGCCCGCCGACGTGCTGGCCGCCAAGGGCAGCCAGCGCTACGCCGACATGATCACCCCGGCCGGTCTGGAGCAGGTGGCCGGCTACGCCGACGGTATCGGCCCGAGCCTGCGCCTGGTGATTCCGCTGGACGCATCGGGCAAGCTGGCGACCCCGACCACGCTGGTGCGGGATGCGCATGCGGCTGGCTTGATGGTGATTCCGTACACCTTCCGCCCGGAGAATCCGTTCCAGGCCGCCGAGTTCCGCAAGGGCGAGGCCAACGCGCGCAATGCCGATGGGTCCGTCGCCGAGATGCGTGCCTATCTGGCCACCGGCATCGATGCGTTCTTCACCGATGACCCGGCGCTGGGCCGACGTGCGGTGGATGGCGACGCGGCGGCGACGGCGGGCAACTGACCGCCGGATCGCCGTCCATCGCTGGCCACGCGCGGCGTGGCGGTGCGCGCATCCGGCCGCGTGACCTTGTTGCCTGGCGTGGCCACGGTTACCGTGGCCGTCGGACAAGGAGGTCTGCATGTTGATCGGACACCGCTACGAACGCACGCCGGACGGCGACCTGCACATCCATTCGTACAACCGGGTGCAGGCCGGCCTGGTCCTGTTCGTGGCGAGCCTGGCATTGCTGGTGCCCGGCGCCTTGCTGGTCGGCGGCTGGGTCGGCGCACGTGCGCCGCTGGCCGGCCTGGATCCGTTGTCCTGGCTGCTGCTGGCAGCGGCATTGCTGCTGCTGGTCGCGCTGGCGGTGCTGCTGCTGGTCTACGCCGAGACCCGCGAGACGCTGACCCTGTCGCGGCGCGAGGGGGTCGGCCGCCGCCACACACGCGCGCTGTTCGGTCGCCGTGTGCCACTGCACCCCGGCTTCGCCCTGGGCGGACAGTGCCAACTGCAGTTGCGCCGGCACGGCACCGTACACCGCGGCACCACGCAGCTGTGGTTCGTCGGCAACGATGGCAGCCCGACCCTGTTGACCCCCAGCACCGTGGCCGTGCTTCCCGGCACGCGCCGCACCGACCAGTGGCTGGGCGTGCTGGCCGGCTACCTGCAGGTGCCGGTGCCGGTGGAGGTGCTCGACGGGCCGCCTGCGGCCCCGCTGCGGGCTGTCGACGCGCAGCCCCCGGCCCAGGCACCCGATGAACGGGCCGGTGCCGGCGTGCGTGTCTTCTTCGGCCTGCTGGGCAGCTTTCTGGCGCTGCTGGAACTCAAGCAGCTGCTGACGTTGCTGACGGCCCTGGCCAGCGCGCGGATCCGCGTCGGTGGCTACCGCACCAGCGCCCATACCTACTACTGGAGCGAGCAGCCGTTCGCCTACACCTTCAACGTGCTGTTCGGCGTTGCGACGGTCGTGCTGGTGGGCATGTTCGCCATCGGCTGCCTGCGACTGGCCCTGTTTGGCCGGATCAGGGCGCGGCAGTAAGGACTACTCGCGTGGCCCGGAGGGATCGCGTGGCCGGAACGGCAAGACCACGAAGTCCTGGCCTTCGCGCGGCTGCCACAGCACCGGCACGCGATGGGGGGAGGGCGGCTCCAGGTCGCTGTCGCGCTGCAGTTGCAGGTCCTGCTCGTCTTCGTCCTCTTCTTCCCAGCTGTAACGCTTGCGCGGGGCCATCGGGTCGGACAGGCGGAACAGCAGCGCGCTGACGATGCCGGCCAGGGCGCCGCCCATGTGCGATTGCCAGGACACCCCCGGCTCGTGCGGGAGGATGGTGATGAGCATGCTGCCGTAGAACAGGAAGGCGATCAGGCCGGCGGCGATGGCCGGGCGGTCACGCCGCAACAGGCCGAGCACGAATACCAGGAACATCAGGCCATGGGTAATGCCGCTGGCACCCAGATGATGGCTGCCCAGGTCGCCAAGCAGCCAGGCGCCGAGCCCCGAGCCGATCCACAGCAGCGGCAGCGCGCGCAGGGTCGCCTTGGGATACACGCTGCCGGCCAGGGTGCCCAGGATCAGCAGGGCGACCGCATTGGCGCCCAGGTGCTGGACCGAGCCATGCAGCAGCGGCGCGCCGAGCACGCCCAGCAGCCCGGCCTTGTCCAGCGGGGCGACCGACCACGGACGCCAGTCGAAGTGGCCCTGGGCGGTGAACACCGCCACCAGCACCAGCACGAAGGCCAGGCTCAGGTTGAACGCCCGCATCACGCGACCTCGGTCGTTGCGGGGCGGATCCGGCGTGTCGCCGGCGGGCAGGGGCAGGTTGGCGTTCATACCCTTAGGGATTGCGTCGCCCGGGCTGAACACAAGGGCAACGCGACGGGAGAGAGTGGTGCCACCGGCGGGACAATCCCGCCGGTGGCACGTCGGTTACGCGTCGCCGGTCTTGGGCGGGTTCTTCAGGCTCAGTACCACGGTGGCGGCGATGATCACCGCGACCACGCCCAGCGAGATCGGGGTGGGGATCTTGAAGATGTCGATCAGCATCATCTTGATGCCGATGAAGGCCAGTACCAGGGCCAGGCCGTACGGCAGCAGGTGGAAGCGATCGGCCATGCCGGCCAGCAGGAAGAACATCGCGCGCAGGCCCAGCACCGCGAACACGTTGGAGGTGAGCACGATGAACGGGTCGGTGGTGATGGCGAAGATGGCCGGGATCGAGTCCACCGCGAAGATCACGTCGGTGACGGCGATCAGGATCAGCACCACGAACAGCGGGGTGAACCAGCGCTTGCCATCGCGCATGACGCTCATGGCGTTGCCGGCGTAGTCCGGCAGCAGGCGCAGGTGCTTGCGCATCCAGCGCAGGGCAGGGTTGGTCTCGAGATCCGGCTCGGTACCGGCCGAGAACCACATCTTCCAGCCGGTGAACAGCAGGAAGGCGCCGAACACGTAAAGCAGCCAATGGAAGTTGGTGAGCAGCACGCTACCGGCGAAGATCATGATCGTACGCAGCACGATCGCGCCCAGGATGCCGATGATGAGCACCTTCTGCCGCTGTTCTTCGGGCACCGCGAAGTAGCCCATGATCATCAGGAACACGAAGATGTTGTCCACCGCCAGGGCTTTCTCGACCAGATAACCGGTGAGGAACTCCAGGCCGACCTTGTTGGCCACCACCTGGCCGGCAGTCTCGTTGAGGTAGTACCAAAGGCCACCGTTGAAGGCCAGGGCGAGCAGCACCCAGCCGATCGACCACCACAGCGCCTCCTTGAAGGTGACCTTGTGGGGCCCGCCGTGCCGCATCAATACGAGATCGACCAGCAACGCGATGACTACCACCGCGCCGAAGCCGCCCCACAACCACAAATTTCCGATCGTCTGCATGGGTTTGTCCGTTGGATAAATGAAATGCCTCAAGCCGGACGGCGAGGATCTGCAACGGAGGATCGGGGGGATCCGGGGACAGAGCTTCGCCATACGGCGAAGGTCTCGCTCGCAGCCCCGATGGGTGGGACTGCCGTTGCACCGGAGCCTGCGGGCTCGAATTGACGGCGACAACGTCTGGGAGCTACTCCCCTTCTGAGGCCGATTCTGCGGGGTGGCCGGGCCGCCGTCAACTGGAGGGGGCAGGCCCCGGGGGCGCCCACCGGCGGGCATACCGGCCTGCCGCTGCCCCCGCGAGCGGGCCGGCCGGCACCACCCGCCGTGCCGAGGGCTGCGGGCTTCCCGGATACAATAGGCCGATGAATACCCCCCTTCCCGTTGTCCGCCTCAAGAACGCCTGGCGCTCCAGCCACCCGTGGATCTTCCAGAAACTGGTCGAAAAGCCGGCCGTCCGTCCCAAACCCGGTGCCATCGTCGACGTTGTCGGCGTGGACGGGGAGTGGATCGGCCGCGGCTTCTACAACGGCCATTCGCGCATTGCCGTGCGCATCCTGGAAACCGACCCGGCCGTTCCGGTGGACGCGGGCTGGTTCTCGCGCAAGATCGCCCAGGCCGTCTCGCTGCGCCGTGATGTGCTGAAGCTCGATGCGGTGTCCGACGCCTGGCGCGTGGTCCACAGCGAGGGCGATGGCCTGTCCGGCCTGGTCGTGGACCGCTACAACGACCTGGTGGTGGTGGAGTTCTTCGCCGCCGGCATGTTCCGCCACCGCGAGTGGATCTATGAGGCGCTGCGCGAGCAGTTCCCGGGCTGCCGTTTCCACAGCTTCGCCGACGAACACGTGCAGAAGCAGGAAAGCTTCGACTTCCACGGCAACACCACCACCGAGGCGTCGGTGATCACCGAGTACGGGGTGAAGTTCCGCGCCGACCCCGCCGGTGCGCACAAGACCGGTTTCTTCGCCGACCAGCGCGAGAACCGCCAGTGGCTGAGCCAGCAGGTGGACGGCAAGAGCGTGCTGGACCTGTGCTGCAACACCGGCGGTTTTGCCGTGTATGCGGCCGCGCGCGGCGCCTCGGAGGTGGTCGGCATCGACATCGATGAGGACGTGATCGCCATTGCCAAGGGCAACTCGCGCCTCAACAACGTGCGCCCCAAGTTCATCCAGTCCGACGTGTTCCCGTGGCTGCGCGACGCGGCCAACCGCGGCGAGCAGTACGACGTGGTGATCCTGGATCCGGCCAAGATGACCCGCGACCGCGACCAGGTGATCACCGCGCTGAAGAAGTACCTGGACATGAACAAGCTGGCACTCGGCGTGGTCAAGCCCGGCGGCCTGTTTGCCACGTTCTCCTGCACCGGCCTGGTGGCCGAGGACCAGTTCCTGGACATGCTGCGCCGCGCGGCGTTCTATTCCGGGCGCACCATCCAGATCCTGAAGGTGGCCGGCGCCGGTCCGGACCATCCGTTCATGGCGCACGTGCAGGAATCGCGTTACCTCAAGGCGGTGTTCTGCCGCGTGCTCGATTGAGGTCATGCCGGGCCACGCCCGGCACCGCAGCGCCACGCCCTGCGTGGCGTCGCGGGCCGGATCCCACGCCCCGCCACGCATGGCGTGGCTCTACCAAGGTGAGGCATCCATGACGTTGCGCAGTCTGTCGTTGCTGGTATCGCTGGCGGTGTGCACGCCGCTGGTCGCCCACGCGATCGAGTTCACCCCGCAGGAGCTGGCCAAGGCGTCCACGCTGCAGCATCGCCTGCTGACGCTGGACAGCCACCTGGACACGCCGGCCAACTTCCACCGCGACGGTTTCGACATCCAGCAGCGGCACGACCGCAACGCGTTGTCGCAGGTGGATTACCCGCGCATGGTCGAAGGCGCGCTCGACGGCGGCTTCTTCGCGATCTATACCGACCAGGGCGACCGCAGCGAGACCGCGCATGTGCATGATCGCGATGCGGGGCTGCTGCGGCTGATGGAAATCCGCGAGATGCTCGCCGCGCACCCGGACACCTTCCAGCTCGCGCTGACCGCCGCCGATGCGGCCAGGATCAAGGCCGCCGGCAAGCGCGTGGTCTACATCAGCATGGAGAACGCCAGCCCGCTGGTCGATGATCCCTCGCTGCTGAGCTTCTATCACCTGGCCGGGCTGCGCCTGCTGAGCACGGTGCATTTTGCCAACAACGAGTTCGCCGATTCGGCCACCGATCCCAAGGGCGCCGAATGGAAGGGCCTGAGCCCGGCCGGCAAGGCGCTGGTGGATGAAGCGGTGCGGCTGGGCATCGTGATCGACCAGTCGCATGCCTCCGACGCGGTGTTCGATGACCTGATCGAGCGCATGCCGGTGCCGTTCGTGCTCTCGCACAGCTCGGCCAAGGCGATCTACAACCACCCGCGCAATCTCGACGATGCCCGCCTGAAGCGGCTGGCCAAGGCCGGCGGGGTGATCCAGGTCAACGCCTATGGCGGTTATCTGATCGACACCGGCAAGAGCGAGGCGCGCAAGGCGGCCGAGGCCGCGCTGATGGAGCAGCTGGGCAGCGATTACGACGGCATGAGCATCCAGCAGGGCGTCGCGCTGAAGAAGGGGCTGGAGGAGATCGACCAGCGCATTCCGCTGCGCAAGGCAACGCTCGAGGATTTCTTCGCCCACTTCGAGCACATCCTCAAGGTGGTCGGTCCCGACCACGTCGGCATCGGGCTGGACTGGGATGGCGGCGGTGGCCTGGCCGATCTCCAGGACGTGAGCCAGTTGCCCAGGATCACCGCGTGGCTGTTGCGCAAGGGCTACAGCGAGAAGCAGATTGCCGGCATCTGGGGCGGCAACCTGCTGCGCGTCATGCAGCAGGCGCAGGATCACGCCGCCAAGGCCGCGGCCGCCACACCCTGAGGCCAGAGGCGCGTCGCGCGCTGCCCGGCAGGGCGGCGTCACCGCTGCCAACAATGAAAAAGGCAGGCCTTGGGCCTGCCTTTTTCACACCCGGTCATCGCCGGCCCGGTGGCCGGCGCGACAGCTCAGCGTTTGCCCAGCACCGCATTGCGACGCCCGTAGGCGAAGTAGGCGATCAGGCCCAGGACATTCCAGGCCAGGAAATACAGCTGGGTCTTGCTCGGCAGGCTGAAGAACAGGTACAGACAGCCGATCACCGCCAGCGGGCCGACCACGTAGGCCAGCGGCGTGCGGAACTTGCGCACGCGGTTCGGCTCGCGCCTGCGCAGCACCACCAGGCACAGGCCCACCGCGGTGAACGCGGCCAGCGTGCCGGCGTTGGCCAGTGCGGCGATTTCATCCAGGCGGGCCACGCCGGCCAGCGCGGCAACCAGTACCGCGGTGAACAGCGTGGTCGCGATCGGCGTACCGGTGCGCGCGCTGACCTTGGACAGGCCACGCGGCAGCAGGCCATCGCGCGACATGACGAAGAAGATGCGGCTCTGGCCATACAGGAAGGCCAGCAGCACCGTCGGCAGGGCGATCACCGCCGCCGCGCCGATCCACTTGGCCGCGCCCGGGCTGCCCAGCTCGCGCAGGATCAGCGCCAGCGGCTCGGCGCTCTGGCCGAAGATGGTGTAGCTCATCGCACCCACCGCGGCCAGCGCCACCAGCACGTAGATGATGGTGCAGCCGACCATCGAGCCGATGATGCCGATGGCCAGGTCGCGGTCGGGCTTCTTGGTCTCTTCGGCCGCAGTGGAGATCGCATCGAAGCCGTAGAAGGCGAAGAAGATGATCGCCGCGGCCGCCATCACGCCGTGCTCGACGCCATCGGCGCCCACCGACTTGGCGAAGCCGAACGGCATGAACGGCTCCATGTGGCCGGTGTCGAAGTGCGGCAGGGCGATCGCCACGAACACGGTCAGCGCGATGATCTTGACCACCACCAGGATCGCGTTGAGGGTGGCGCTCTCCTTGGTGCCGGCCATCAGCATGCCGGCCACCACGAAGGTGATCAGCACCGCGGGCAGGTTGATGAAGCCGCCGTCCACGTGCGGGCCGGCGGTCAGCGTCAACGGCAGGTCGATGCCCCAGCCGTGCAGGAAGCCGACCGCGTAGCCGGACCAGCCCACCGCCACCGTGCTGACCACCAGCGAGTACTCCAGGATCAGGCTCCAGCCCACCACCCAGGCCACCGTCTCGCCGAGCGCGGCGTAACTGTAGGTGTAGGCGCTGCCGGCGGCCGGCATCATGGTCGCCAGTTCGGCGTAGGACAGCGCCGCGCAGGCGCAGACCGCGCCGGCGATCGCAAAGGAGATCAGCACGGCCGGGCCGGCCAGGTTGGCGCCGACACCGATCAGGGTGTAGATGCCGGTGCCGACGATGGCGCCGATGCCCAGCGCGATCAGGTGCGGCCAACTCAGGGTCGGGATCAGTTGCCTGCCGGCTTCATGGACGGTGACAGTGTCTAGGGACTTGCGCCGGAGCAATGACATGGGGCCTCGCGGGAATGACTGTTAACGACAAGTCTGCGAGTTTTACCGAACGCGGCGCAGCATTACTACTGCCAAGCGTCGCAAGTGACCGGGTGGCATCTCTGACTGGGGCAAGCATGACGAAACCGGCACAAAACCCGACTCAGTCCCAGTGACAACCGGACCCGGTCATGGCGCTGATGTCCTCATGGAAGGCGGTCGCGCGGCCCCCGCGCGCGGGGGTGTAGTGGACGCCGTAGATGCGCGCGCCCTGGGTGGTGACCGCGTACTGGCCGTTGACCTTGCCGTCCACGTGCTCCGCCCACACGGTGTCGAACTGCCACGGGCGATCCTCGGCCAGGACCGAGCTCTCCTGCGACAGCAAGGTCAGGCGCAGCCACCGGGTCTTGCCGGCGTAGCGCACGTAGCTGACCCGCCCGCCGTCGGCGCCCGCCCCGGGCAGCGTCCACGCCAGGTGGATGCGGTCGCCGTCGCCACCGGTCAGGCAGCGCACCGCATCGGCGTGGGCGGTGGCGGCCGCCAGCAGCAGCGGCAGCAGCAGGCACCGGCGCAGCGCGGTCATGGTGCCACTGGCGCCGGCGGTGCGTGCAGCGCGATGGCGTGGCGGCCCGGGTCGGTGACGGGCGCGGCGTTGGCGGCCTGCAGTTGTTCGAGCAGGCAGGCAAAGTCGTGCTGCTGGCCGAACGCATGCTCTTCCAGCGTCAGCGGGATCAGCTGCAGGAACCGGAACTGCCCGCTGACCAGGTCCTGCACATCGCCCAGGTGCTCGGCCGGGGCGAACACCAGGGCCTGCAGCGCGCTGTCGGCGAAGTCGATCGGCTCGCCGGTGCGCATGCGGTCCCACAGGTCGAACGGCTCCTGCCCGCCCATGCGGCCGGCGGCCAGCAGCACCTGGTAGGCGCAGAAGCGCTGCAGCAGGGTCAGTGCCCACGGCGCACGCGCGTGGGTCTGCAGCAGGAACTCCATGCCCAACCCGGAGACATCTTCCGGCGCGGTGGCATCCCAGGGATTGGACAGGCCCGAGCTGACATAGGCCCAGCCGCTGCGGCCCGGCGCGGGCGGGCACTCGAACACGCCGATGGTCAGCCAGCGCGGATCGACCTGGTCCTGGCCGAACATGCTGGAAAACAGCGCGGCGTCCAGCGGATGGATGCCCGGGCCCAACGCCCCGAACAGGGCTGGGTACAGCGTGTCCTCGCGCTGTTTCCAGGCACGCGACAGCAGGTCATCGTGGTCGAACATCCGTTTACTCGCAGGCGATGGGCCCACCATTGTGGCCCATCGCCGCCGCCCGGACCCGGGCAGTCAGTGGTTCAGCGTAGCCATCGCCGCTTCGGCATAGCGCGGCCCGGCGGCGGCATCGGGCGGGAAGATCGCATCGATCCGGGCCTGCTCGTCCGCGCTCAGCGTGACCTGCAACGCGCCGAGGTTTTCCTCCAGGTAGGCGATGCGCTTGGTACCCGGGATCGGCACCAGGTCCTGGCCCTGCGCCAGTACCCAGGCCAGCGCCAGCTGCCCCGGGCTCACGCCCTTGGCGTTGGCCATCGCCGTAACCGCATCGACCAGCGCCAGGTTGCGGTCGACGTTCTCGCCCTGGAAGCGCGGCGATTGGCGGCGGTAGTCGTCGGCGTCGAAATCGGCCGGGCTGCGGATGGCCCCGGTGAGGAAACCGCGGCCCAGCGGCGAGTAGGGCACAAAGCCGATGCCCAGTTCGCGCACCGTGGCCAGCACGCCGTTGTCTTCCGGATCGCGCGACCACAGCGAGTACTCGGTCTGGACCGCGGTGATCGGATGCACCGCATGGGCGCGGCGGATCGTGCCGGCCGAGGCTTCGGACAGACCGAGGAAGCGCACCTTGCCCTGTTCGACCAGGCGCGCCATCGCACCCACGGTGTCCTCGATCGGCACGTTGGGATCCACGCGGTGCTGGTAGTACAGGTCGATGTGGTCCACGCCCAGCCGCTGCAGGCTGGCCTCGCAGGCGGCGATGACGTACTCGGGGCGGCCATCGACGTTGCGCGCGCGCGGATCGGTGGGCTCCATGCGGATGCCGAACTTGGTGGCCAGGAACACCTGGTCGCGGCGATCGGCGATGGCCTTGCCGACCAGCACTTCATTGGTGTGCGGACCGTACATGTCGGCGGTATCGAGCAGGGTCACGCCCAGGGCCAGCGCGCGGTGGATGACCGCCGTGGCCTCGGCATCGCTGCCGCGGCCGCCATAGAAGGCACTCATGCCCATGCAGCCCAGGCCGAGCGCGGAAACAGTGGGGCCATTGCGGCCAAGGGTACGGGTCTGCATGGCAGTCTCCAGTGGGGGAGGGAGGCGCCAGGAAGGCGCCGGTGCCACAGCATGCGCCGCGCTACCATGTGGATAAACCGGTGTTTCGTACATCTACCTTGAAGGCAGGCTTCACAATGTCCTCCCCGCCGCCGTTGTCGTCCGTGGTTGCCTTTGCCCGGGTGGCCGATCTTGCCAGCTTCACCCGCGCGGCCAACGAGCTGGGCGTCTCACCCTCGGCGCTGTCGCAGACGGTGCGCGCGCTGGAAGCCCGGCTGGGCGTGCGTCTGCTGCATCGGACCACGCGTCGGGTCGGCCTGACCGAACATGGTGCGCGCTTCCTGGAGCGGGTACGCGGTGGCCTGGCCCAGATCGATGCCGCCTTTGAAGACCTGGACAGCGTGCGTGCGGTGCCGGCCGGCACGCTGCGCGTCAACGTGCCGCGCATCGCGGCCGAACTGCTGGTGTTGCCGCACCTGCCCGCATTCCTGGCGCGCTATCCGCAGGTGGAGGTGGAGCTGTACGTGGAGCCGGCGCTGGTGGACCTGGTGGCCGGCGGCTTCGATGCCGGGATCCGCCTGGGCGAGTGCCTGGCCCGGGACATGATCGCCGTGCCGATCGGCCCGCTGGAGCGCCAGGTGGTGGTGGCCACGCCGGACTACCTGGCCCGTCATGGCACGCCGCGCACGCCCGCCGACCTGGTCGGGCATGACTGCATCGTGCACCGGCGCAGCAACGGTCGGCTGATGGCCTGGGAGTTCACCGCCGACGGGCGCGACGTCGAGGTGGCGGTGTCCGGGCGGCTGGTGTTCAACGATGCCGCGTTGATCCACGCCGCCGTGCGCGCCGGCCTGGGCCTGGCCCAGGGCTTTGAAGCGGTGATGGCCGAGGATGTCGCCGCGGGCCGGTTGTGCACGGTGCTGCAGGCGTGGCAGCAGCCGTTCGCCGGGTTTCACCTGTACTACCCGGCGCGCGAGCAGATGGCGCCGAAGCTGCGGGTGTTCATCGACCATCTGCGCCAGGCGATGGGCGCAGGCTGAGGTCCTCGGGCCGGGTAGCGGTGTTGCCGCCCAGCAGGGTGCGCATCCATGCCGCCTCGCGCGGCAGCCCGTACGGGAACATCACCTGCGCATCCTCGGGGAAGCGCTTGCAGCGCAGTACGCCTTCGGCGTCGAACAGCCGCCAGCCCCGCGCGGCCTGCTCGGCAGCCAGGATGCGTCGCCGCAGCGCCAGCGTCAGGCTGGCCTGGCAGTCGAAGCGGCAGGTGCGCAGGTCGATGCGATCCAGCGGTTGCAGCCCGGCCAGGATGCGCGCGACGGCCGGATGGGCCAGGTCGATGCGGCCGGTGGCCATGCCGAGCAGGCGCTCGTCATGCCCGGCCAGATGCTGGACGAAGTACACGGGGGGCATCGTTTCCTCGCGGGGGCGCGCGGCCGCCATCACGACGACCGTAGGGCGATGCGCCGATTGGACACTGCGACCCGCGGGCGGGGAATCTCAAGTTACTGATCGAACGCGCATTTCTGGATGGCACGATCTATGTGCAGCGTCGGCGCCGACCCGGCCGCGCGCGTGCATCGCCCCGCCTGGCGAGGCTTTCAGCCGGCAATGCCGAGACGCACACCGAAACCGACCAGGAAAACACCCGCCACACGTCTCAGCAAAAGTCCTACACGCGGGTGCTGCAGAATCCTACGGCGCAGCAGGTTGCCGACACCGATCAGCACCGAGCAGTACGCCAGCCCCATGACGAAGATGATCACCGCCATGGTCGCGAACGTCACCACGCCCTGGTGGCGGGCCGGGTCGATGAACAGCGGCAGGAACGCCATATAGAAAATGATCGCCTTGGGGTTGAGCAGGTTGATCAGCACCGCCTGGCGGAAGTAATGCCCCGGCTGCAGGCGGATGCCGCCTTCCTCGCCGGTGCTGCGTGGTTGCCGCAGCAGGCCGATGCCCACCCACACCAGGTACGCCGCGCCCAGGTACTGCACCGCGTGGAACACCAGCGGGTTGGCCTTGAGCAGGGCGGCCACGCCGGCCACTGCCAGCCACATCAGGATCTGGTCGCCGAGCAGCAGCCCGAACAGCGCGGTGTAGCCGCCGCGCACGCCGCCGCGGCCGGTCGCGGTGAGCAGGGTGAACGTGCCCGGCCCGGGCAACGCCAGGAACACCAGCACGGCAGCGATGAAGGTCCACAGATCCTGGATGCCCAACCACGGCATGGCGGCGACTCGACGACGGGGGAGCGTCATTGTCCGGCACGGACCTGCTTGCCGGTAGCGTCACCCCGCGCGGTGCGGCAGATCCTTCAGCAGCGGTTGCAGACGGTGCTCCAGCAGCGCGTGCAGTTGCCGGATCGCCGGGGAGAACTGCTTGCGGTGCGGGCATACCAGGTTCAACGGCAGGCTGTCGCCGGCACCGTCCAGCAGCACCTGCAGGCGGCCGGCGCGCACGTCCCCGCACACGTCCAGCCAGGACTTGAACACGATGCCTTCGCCAGCCACCGCCCAGCGCCGCACCACATCGGCGTCGTCGCAGACCATGTTGCCGCGCACCGGCACCACCACGCGGCGCCCATCGACCTCGAAATTCCAGCGGTCATAGGCGCGCCCGGCCAGCTGGTAAAGCAGGCAGTGGTGGTCCTTGAGCGCGTCCAGGTGGGTGGGGGTGCCGTGTCGGGCCAGGTAGTCCGGCGAAGCGGCCAGCACCCGGCGGTTGCCCGGCAACAGCGGCAGCGCCACGTAGCTGGCGTTGTCGAAGCGACCCAGGCGGAAGGCGATGTCGACCGGATCGCGGAACACGTCGGCGACCTGGTCGGACAACTGCAGGCGCAGCTGCAGCCGGGGGTGCGCGTTGCGGAACTCGGTGAGCCACGGCAGCAGCACGTTGCGGCCCAGGTCCGACGGCGCGGCAATCTGCAGTACCCCGCGCAGTTCGGCATCCTCGCCGCGCACCCGCGCCTGACCCTCGCTGAGGGTGGCCAGCACTTCCTGCGCGTAGGGCAGGTACAGGGCGCCTTCGGCGGTCAGGCGCAGGCTGCGGGTGGAGCGGACGAACAGGCGCAGGTCCAGCTCGCGCTCCAGCCGGGCCACGGCCGCGGCGACCTGCCCGGGCAGCAGGTCGGCCTCGCGCGCGGCGTTGGAAAAACTGCCCAGCGCGGCGGTGCGGACGAACAGGGCAAGGTCGTCTACGCGGACCATTTTCATTCCCAGAGTGAAAGTGCTGCCCGATTCTGCGCCTTTCTGCGTCGCGGCGTGAAGCGCAGGCTGTGCGTCTTCCCGAACGGATCTGCCCCGATGAAAGCTGTTGCCTATACCGAACATGGCCTGCCGATCAGCGACCCGCGCGCGCTGCAGGACATCACCTTGCCGATCCCCAGCCCCGGCCCGCGCGATCTGCGCGTGGCGGTCCGTGCGATCTCGGTCAACCCGGTGGACACCAAGGTGCGCAATGGCGTGGCCGTGACCGAACCGCGCGTGCTGGGCTGGGACGCGGTCGGCATCGTCGATGCGGTCGGTAGCGAGGTCAGCCTGTTCCAGCCCGGTGACGCGGTCTTCTACGCCGGCGCGATCGGTCGCCCGGGCAGCAATGCCGAGTACCAGCTGGTGGACGAGCGCATCGTCGGCCACAAGCCGGCCAGCCTGGACGATGCCGCCGCCGCGGCGCTGCCGCTGACCGCGATCACCGCCTGGGAACTGCTGTTCGACCGCCTGCGCATCCCCGAAGGCGGGGGCCAGGGCCAGACCCTGCTGGTGATCGGGGCCGCCGGCGGAGTCGGCTCGATCCTGGTGCAGCTGGCCCGCCAGCTGACCCGGCTGACGGTGATCGGCACCGCCTCGCGCCCGGACACCCAGGACTGGGTCTACGGCCTGGGCGCGCACCATGTGATCGACCATTCGCAGCCGCTCACCGACGGCCTGCAGCGGCTGGGCATTGCCGAGGTCAGCCACGTGGCCAGCCTGACCCACACCGACCAGCACTATGACCAGATCGTGGCCGCGCTGGCCCCGCAGGGCCAGCTGGCGCTGATCGACGACCCGGGCCAGCTCGACGTGATGGCGCTCAAGCGCAAGAGCCTGTCGCTGCACTGGGAGTCGATGTTCACCCGCTCCAGCTTCAGCACGCCCGACCTGGATCGGCAGCACGCGCTGCTGGAACGCGTGGCCGCGCTGGTGGATGCCGGCGTCCTGCGCACCACCCTGGGCGAGCACTACGGCCGCATCGATGCCGCCAACCTGCGCCGCGCCCATGCCCTCATCGAGAGCCACCGCGCGCGCGGCAAGCTGGTCCTGGAGGGCTTCTGAGATGTCCACCGTGCTCGCCCTGGAACCCACCGGCCTGACCCTGGGCGCGGTCGCCCGCCGCCGCCACACCACCAAGGCCTACGATCCCAGCCGCACCCTGCCGCCGGCGGTGCTGGAGGACCTGCTGGAGGTGCTGCACAACGCACCGTCGTCGGTGAACGCCCAGCCTTGGCATTTCCTGGTCGCCGGCAGCGCCGAGGCACGTGCGCGCATCGCCCGTGCCACCCAGCCCGGCCAGCCCTACAACACCGCCAAGATCACCGATGCCTCGCATGTGATCGTGTTCGCCACCCGCACCGGTATCGACGATGCGTACCTGGCCCAGGTGATCGACCAGGAGACCGCCGACGGCCGCTATCCCACCGCCGAGGCACGCGAAGGCCAGCGCGGCGCGCTGCACCACTACGTGGACCTGCACCGCCACACGCTGGGCGATGCCCAGCACTGGATGCAGAAGCAGACCTACCTGGCCCTGGGCACGCTGCTGCTGGCCGCCGGCGTGCATGGCGTGGACGCCACCCCGATGGAAGGCTTCGACGCGCAGGTGCTGGATGCCGAGCTGGGCCTGCACGCACGCGGCCTGACCAGCGTGGTACTGGTGGCGCTGGGTTACGGCAGCGCGGCCAACTTCAACGCCGGCCTGCCCAAGTCGCGCCTGCCGCGCGAACAGGTTTTCACCCGGCTCTGAGCGCGGTCAGGGCACGCCGTTGTCCACGTGCAGGGCGAACCCCGCACGGGGACGCAGCCGCGCGAACCAGGCGTCCACCCAGGCCAGCGCCGGCGTGTCGCCCGGCGTCATGCGCCAGCGCTGGGTCGACAGACCCAGCACGATGTCGGCCAGAGTGAAGCGCTCGCCGGCCACATACGCACCGGTCCGCGCCAACTGCCGATCCAGCACGCCCATCAGGTGGTTCCACTGCGCCCGGCTGGCTGCCGCCGCCGCGCCATCGCGGTAGTCCGGATGCCGGCGCACCCCGGCCATGAACGCATAGCGCCATGCGCTGTTGAGATCGGTGGCCTGCCAGTCCATCCACTGTTCCACCCGTGCACGTTCCTGCGGAGCCTGTGGCAGGAGGTCCGCGCGACCCGCACGCGCGGCCAGGTAGCGGCAGATGCTGTTGGACTCCCACAACACGAAGTCGCCATCGCACAGCACCGGCACCTGCACGTTGGGATTGAGCCGGCGCAGGCGTTCGTCCGCGGCCGCATCGGCCGTCGCCCCGGCGCCGGCGTGGCGGTGGTCCAGCCCGAGTTCGGCCAGCAGCCACAGCACCTTGCGCACGTTGATCGAGGTGGACTTTCCGTACAGCTCCAGCATGGCCCCTTCCGGCGCAGCCAATGAGACCGGCACAGCCTACACTTGCGCGCATGCAAACCGAATTCCTGATCCTTGGCGGCCTGGTCTGTGCCGTCCTCGTCCTGCAGCTGGTGCTCCTGCTGCGGCGTTCCCAGCAAGGTGGCCTGGAGCAGGCCCTGCGCGACGAAGCGCGGGTCGGTCGCGGCGAACTGCGCGAGCAGCTCGAAGGCCTGGGCCGGCAGCAGGATGCGCGGCTGGAGAGCTTCGCACGCGCGCTGACCGACCTGTCTACCCGCACCGACCAGCGCCTGGACCTGCTGCGCGATGCCCTCGGCGAAGACGCGCGCAAGGCGCGCGAAGAAAGCGCCGCCGCGCAGCAGCGCACCGGTGAGCTGCTGGCCCAGCGGCTGCAGGACATGCGCGCGCAGCTGGAGGTGTTCGGCCAGCAGCAGCAGGCCCGCATCGACGCGTTCGGACAGCAGCTGGTCGAGCTGACCACGCGCACCGACGGGCACATGGCCGCCCTGCGGCAGGCGCTGGCCGAGGACGCGCGCAAGGGCCGCGAGGAAACGGCGCAGTCGCAGCAGCGGCTGGGTGAATCGCTGGGCCTGCGCCTGCAGGAGCTGACCCAGCGCAACGAGCAGCGCATCGGCGAAATGCGCGCCACCCTGGAGCAGCAGCTCAAGAGCCTGCAGACCGACAACGCCGAAAAGCTCGACCAGATGCGCGTCACCGTGGACGAGAAGCTGCAGACCACGCTGGAAGCGCGCCTGGGCGCCTCGTTCCAGCTGGTCTCCGATCGCCTGGAGCAGGTCCAGCGCGGCCTGGGCGAGATGCAGCAGCTGGCCACCGGCGTGGGCGACCTCAAGCGCGTGCTGACCAACGTCAAGAACCGCGGCAGCTGGGGTGAAGTGCAGCTGGACAACATCCTCGAGCAGACCCTCACCCAGGAGCAGTACGCACGCGGGGTGAAGGTACGCCCGGACAGCGGCGAGATGGTCGACATCGCGGTGCGCCTGCCCGGCCGCGGCCATGAAGACACCCCGGTATGGCTGCCGATCGACTCCAAGTTCCCGCGTGAGGATTACGAGCGCCTGCTCGATGCGCAGGAGCAGGGTGACATCGACGGCGTGCGCGTGCAGGGCGCGCAGCTGGAACGCGCGATCCGCATCCAGGCCAAGTCGATCTGCGACAAGTACATCGTGCCGCCGCACACCACCGACTTCGCGGTGATGTTCCTGCCTACCGAAGGCCTGTACGCCGAGGTGATCCGCCGGCCCGGCCTGGTCGACCTGCTGCAGCGCGAACACCGCGTGGTGGTGGCGGGGCCGACCACGGTGACCGCGTTGCTCAACAGCCTGCAGATGGGCTTCCGGACCCTGGCCATCGAGCAGCGCTCCAGCGAGGTGTGGAGCCTGCTGGGCGCGGTCAAGAGCGAGTTCGGCAAGTTTGCCGGCATCCTGGAAAAGGCCGAGAAGCAGATCAGCACCGTGGGCCGCAGCCTGGGCGAGGCCAGCCGCAAGACGCGCACCATCGAGCGCCGTCTGCGCGGGGTGGAGTCGCTCACCGCCGAACAGAGCCAGGACCTGCTGGACGATGCGGCAGGCGAGGATGAGGACGGCGCGGTGGACGAACGCGGCAGCGCGCCGGACTGACACCTGGCGTACATGCAACGCATGCACGTGATCGCGCATGCTGTGTCCTTCCTGATGTCTCGAGGTACTTCACGCATGCGCAAGACCCTGTTGTTGTCCCTGCTGCTGGCCCTGGCCGGTTGCGCCAGCACCACGCCGCCGGGTGAGACCGTGCCTGCTGACGGCGCGGCCACCGCTGCGCTCACGGACCCCGCCGCCTGCCGACAGGCCGGGGGCGAACTGGCCCCGCTCGGGCGCCTGCAGCGCGTGCAGTGCGTGGTGCCCTATGCCGATGCGGGCAAGGCCTGCAGCGCCAAGGCCGACTGCACCGGCCAGTGCCTGGCCCAGGGCGAGGTCGCTCCGGGGGCCAAGGCCAGCGGCATCTGCCAGACCGACGTCCGCCAGAACTTCGGCTGCCGTCAGCGCATCGACGGCGGCGTCGCCCTGGGCACGATCTGCGTCGATTGATTCTTTCCCGCCACGGGTCCGCCCGCGGCGCCTACCTCCCAACCCAAGGAAGCTGCAGTGAGCCAGACCGTCTACGAGATCCCCGTCACCACCATCGAAGGCCAGCCGTCCTCGCTGGCCGACTACCGCGGCAAGGTGCTGCTGGTGGTCAACGTCGCCTCCAAGTGCGGCCTGACCCCGCAGTACGAAGGCCTGCAGAAGCTGTACGCCGCCAAGCACGACGCCGGCCTGGAAGTGCTGGGGTTCCCGGCCAACAACTTCCTGGCCCAGGAGCCGGGCAGCGAGGCGGAGATCCAGCAGTTCTGCCAGCTGGAATACGACGTGAGCTTCCCGCTGTTCGCCAAGATCAGCGTGGCCGGCGATGACGTGCACCCGCTGTACCAGCAGCTGACCGCCGCCCAGCCGGCTGCTACCGGCGAAGGCCCGATGCGCGAAAAGCTGCAGGGTGCGGTGGCCAAGTATCCCGAGCTGGTGGTCAACCCGGCGCCGGGCGTGTTGTGGAACTTCGAGAAGTTCCTGATCGGCCGCGACGGCCAGGTCATCGCGCGCTTCGCCCCGGACGTGCCGGCGGACGACGCGCGGCTGGTGGCGGCGATCGACGCGGCGCTGGCGGCCTGATCCACGCGCGGTGCATCGCGTGGCGCTTGTGCGCGCCACGCGATGCGGCGAGGATGACGCACGCCGCTATGCCTGCGGTGCGCGCCCGGGGAAGGGGACATGGAGTTGTTGACGCTGGAACACTTTGCCGGCTGCGTGAACGAGACGTTCGCCGCCGAGTTCGATGGCCTGCAGATGGAGTTCGTGCTGGTCGAGGCGCGGCCGCTGCAGCAGACGCATGCCAATACAGCGCGCGCGCCGTTCTCGCTGTTGTTCCGCAATGCCGCGGCGATCGTGTTCCCGCAGCAGATCTACCCGATGCGCCATGCGCGGGTGGGTGAGGTCGGCATCTTCTTGGTGCCCATCGCGCAGGAGCGTGCCGGTTTCCTCTACCAGGCCGTGTTCAACTGACGTCCCGGGACGTGGGCTCCCAGCGCATGGGCAGGTAAAGCTCGCCGGCCGCCGCCGCCGGGCTGGCGACAAACCCCATCCGCTGGTACAGGCGCAACGCAGCGTGGTTGTGCTGCATCACATGCAGCCGCAGCGCGCGACCTCGCGCCGCACAGGCCTGTTGCTGGCAACCGATCACCGCCGTGCCGGTACCGGTGCCGCGCGATGACGGCAACAGGCTGATGTCCACGATGAGATCCTCCTCGCCGTCTTCATCGACATAGAAGCGTCCCACCGGCTGGCCCTCGCGCAGGATCGCCAGGTAATGCGCGCGCGGGTGGTGGGCCAGATAGTGCTGGTGCTGGGCCACGAACTGCTGCGACAGGAACTGCCGCTTGGCAGCGTCCGGCCAGGGCACCGACCGGAGTTCCTCCTCGCGCGTGCTCGCATACAGCGGCAGCAGCCAGGGCAGGTCATCGCCGCGCAGCGCGCGCCATTGCCATCCGGTGCCGTCGGCGACCTCGGCCAGCGCCGGGCGCCGCTCCGGAGGGAACGGCGCCAGCGTCGCGGGCAACATCAGTCGAACGCAGGGTAATCGCCCTGCAGGGCAATGCAGAAGTTCACCGCCAGGTAGGGCTGCTGGTTGTCGTGTGGCTGGTTGCCACCGCTGCTGGGGAGCAGCATGGACGGGGACAGCGGCGTATCCGGCGTCGCATTGCTGAAGGGCTTGACGGCGTTGGACCCCGGCTGGGAAAGACCGCCACCGGCCACCGGCACGCCGCTGCGCTTGCTGGTGTCGGTCTGGGCGAACGCGGTCAGCGTGTGCTGATGGGCGGGCATTTCCAATGTGCTCAACGCCACCTGGGAAACGCCGAACGTGCCGCCGATCAAGCGGGGGGTCAGGCCGTTGCCGGTGCCCGTCCCTCCGGCAGCGCGGGCGCTCAAATTGGGCAGCTGGAAGGTGCTGGTGCCGTTGCCGCCGTACTGGATGCCGAGCAGCGAAAACAGGGTGGTATTCTGCTGGATCGCCAGCGTAGCGCCGTTGCAGAACGCCCACCCGTTCGGGGCGAAGTTGAAGCCGAACGGCTGGATCTGTCCGATGTAAGGTTCGGTCATGTCGGTTCTCTGCGCGTAACGAAGGAAGGGTCAGGACTGCGAGGGGAAGACGCCGGCCCAGGCGATGCAGTACTGCACCGTCAGGGTGGGCATGCAGTTCTCGTGCGCCTGGTTGCCACCACTGCTGGTCACGGCCAACGCCTCCATCGCCAGTGGGGTCGCCCCGTTGGTGTCGGTGACATAGAAGGTCTCGCCACTGACGGCGCCCGGCAATGCGGTGGCGGCAGGCGTCTCCAGGGTGGCTGCCGCGGTGCTGACCGACAGTGCATGGGTGTGGGCCGGCATCTGTGGCAGGGTCAGCGTGACCGTCTCGGACCCGGACATCATGCCGGGCAGGCGATTGCTCAGCCCCGGGCCCTGGCCCATGTGCAGCGGCACGCGGCCGCGCAGGTCCGGCACGCCGAAGGTGCTTTGGCCGTCACCGCCGTAGGTCGTGCCGAGCAACATGAAGAGCACGTCGTAGTCTGCGATCGATACCACTGCGCCGTTGCAGGCAAGCCATCCACTGGGAACGCGGTTGAATCCGAACATCCGGATTTCGCCGATGAAAGGTACGCTCATCTGATCATGCTCCTTGTGAGTAACGCATGGCCGGCCACGGCCGGCCCCGTGATCAACCGCGGGAAGGGAAGATTCCCTGCAGCGCGATGCAGAAGTTGAGCGTGGTGTAGGGCTGCATGTTCGGATGGGCCTGGGTGCTGCCTGCCGGGGCGACCGACGACGGTGCCTGTGCAACCAGGGCGCCTCCCTGGGCTGCATACAGCTTGGCCGTGCCGCCGCCGGCGAACGTGCGCCCGGTGGGGTTGCGGTTGTCGCCCGCGGCGGCCACGCCCACCACCTGGTGGCCATGCGCGGGCAACTGCGTGGGCAACAGCGTCACGTTCTCGGTCCCGGCCCGCTGACCGATCTGCAGGGTCGGTGGCTGCCATGTCGCATCGACCGAGGGCGCATACGCGACGGGTGTGCGCCCGCGCAGGTCGGGCAGGGCGAAGTTGGTGACGCCATCGCCGCCGTACTGCGTGCCCAACAGCGAAAACAAGGCCTGGTTCTGGTTGATGGGCAGCAATTGCCCGTTGCATTGCGCGAAATACCTGGGTGCAAAATTGAACCCGGCCATCATGATCTGGCCGACGAAGAATTCGCTCATCTGATCCCCCTTGGATGCTGAGCGCGGCGCCGGACTGGCGCGCAACTACTCTGAACGCCATTCAGGCTGTTCACAAGTCCCGCCGCCGCGCCCCTTTCCTCGCCACGGGGACTCTGTTCCAATGGCGCCAAAGGGGGGAGGCGTGGAATGCCTGCCGCTGGCGACGTCAGGGAACGACGGGAGCAGCATGCTCCCGGGGCAGCCGGCACGGGACGCGCACCTCGATGGTGTTCTGCATCCAGGTGGATTCTTTCCAAGGGGGAAAGGTCATGGCATTCCGTACCCGATACGCGCGTACCGCGCGTGTTTTCTCGACCCTGTTCGTCCTGTTCTGCGCCGCGCTGTGGTCCACCGCCGCGTGGGCCGCGCACACCTCGCTGATCTGTCCGGCCCAGTCGGCGACCGTCGGCAATGGCGGCACGGTGGCGATCAACGTCTCGGCCTGCGCCAATCCGGTCGCCCTGGCCGGCGAGGGCCCCGTGGACGGTCCGCAGTTGCCGCAGCACGGCACCGCCAACCTGCGCATCACCGGCGGCAACTGGTTCGTCGATTATGGTCACGGCGGCGACACCGCCACCAGTGATGTCTTCGAATTCTCCGACACCGATGGCGACACCGTCCGCGTCACGGTCACCATCACCCCGGCCAACTCCACGATCGTGGTCGCACCGGCCGCGCTCACCCTGACCGCCGGCACGGCGGTATCGCAGACGCTCAGCGCCAGCGGCGGCACCGCGCCGTACACCTTCACGCTGCAAGCCGGTACCCCACCGCCTGGCGTTACCCTCAACGCCGGAGTGATCAGCGGCACGCCCACCCAGCGCGGTGCGTACACCTTCACCGTACGCGCCACCGATGCCACCACGGCCGCCGCCGACAAGACCTACAGCGGCACCGTGCAGAACCCCAGCCTGAGCCTCACTCCGGCGGCGGCCACGGCCATCCAGGGCGTGCCGTTCTCGCAGACGCTGGCTACCACCGGTGGCGTTGCACCCTACACCTACGCGATGGAAGCCAGCAGCCTTCCCGCCGGTTTGACGCTCAATGCAGGCGTGATCAGCGGTACCACCGCCGTGGCCCCCGGCGCCTATCCGGTCACCCTCCGCGTCACCGACAGCAGCACCGGCACCGGCAGCTATTTCGAGGTGGAGAACTTCACCCTGACCGTGAGCGCGGCGCCCAGCGTCAGCATCGCCGTGGCGCCGGCCAGCGTCAGCGAGGACGGGGCGACCAACCTGGTCTACACCGTCACCCGCAGCCTCAACCTGTCCTCGCCGACCGTGGTCAACCTGACCACCGGCGGCACCGCGACCAGTGGCGTGGATTACACCGGCGGCGTGGCGACGGTGAGCATTCCTTCGGGCGCGACCACCGCGACGGTCACGATCAACCCCACCGCCGATGCCACCGTGGAGGCCAATGAAACGGTGATCCTCACCGTCGCGGCCGGCAGCGGCTACACCGTCGGGGCCCCGGCCAGCGCCACCGGCACGATCCTCAACGACGACGTGCCGAGCGCGTCGATCACGGTAGCCCCGTCCTCGGTCAACGAAGACAGCGGCACCCCGCTGGTCTACACCGTCACCCTGGACCAGCCGAGCCTGGTGCCGCTGTCGATCGGCTATACCGTGGGCGGCACTGCCACCAGCGGCACCGACTACGCGGCGGTGTCCTCGCCGCTGTCGATCGCAGCCGGGGCCACCACCGGCACGATCACCGTCACGCCCACCGCCGACAGCACCGTGGAAGCCAATGAGACCGTGGTGCTGACGCTGGCTGCAGGCACCGGCTATGCCGTCGGCGCACCGGCAAGTGCGACCGGCACGATCCTGGATGACGACCAACCGGCGTTGAGCATCAGTGACGTCAGCCTCAATGAGGGCGACAGCGGCACCACCGCCTTCACCTTCACCGTGTCGCTCAACGCGGCGGCGGGCCCGGGCGGGGTCAGCTTCGACATCGCCACGGCCAATGGCACCGCCACCGCCGGCAGCGACTATGTCGCCCAGGCGCTGACCGGGCAGACCATTGCCGCCGGCAGCAGCAGCGCGACCTTCACCGTGCTGGTCAACGGCGACACGTTGCACGAGCCCAATGAAACCTTCCTGGTCAATGTCAGCAACGTGACCGGTGCCACCGTCGCCGACGGCCAGGGCACGGGCACGATCGTCAACGACGACGCCGTGCCCTCGCTGTCCATCAACGACACCACGGTGACCGAAGGCAACGCCGGTACGGTCACGGCCACGTTGACGGTGACGTTGTCGGCGGTGAGCGGGCAGACGGTCACCGTCAACTACGCCACCGCCAATGCCAGCGCCGTCGCGCCCACCGACTACATCGGCGCCAGCGGGACGCTGACCTTCGCACCCGGCGCGACCACCCAGACCATCGCGGTCACCGTCAACGGCGACACCACGCCGGAGGCCGACGAGACCTTCGCGATCAACCTGACCGCCCCCACCAATGCCACGCTCGCCAATGCGCAGGGCACCGTGACCGTGCTCAATGATGATCAGCCGGTCACCGTCGCGCCGACGGTGCTGCCGTCCCCGGCGATCGCCGTTGCCTACACCCAGACCATCGTCGCCAGCGGCGGCAGTGGCAGTTACAGCTATGCCGTCACCACCGGCGTGCTGCCGCCGGGCCTGACCCTGAGCACGGGCGGCGTGCTGGCCGGTACGCCCACCGCGGGCGGCACCTACCCCTTCACCGTGACCGCGACCGATACCAGTGCAGCGCCGGGTCCTTACACCGGCGCGCAGACCTATGTGCTCACCGTGGGCGCACCCACGCTGGTGCTGCCGGGTGGCGCTCTGCCGGGGGCAACCCTGGCCCAGCCGTATACCGCCACCGTCGGCCCGGCCAGCGGCGGCACCGCGCCGTACGCCTACGCGGTCACCGCCGGCAGCGTGCCGCAGGGATTGAGCATGGCGGCCAGCGGTGTCTTCAGCGGCACGCCGACCCAGTTGGGCACGTTCAACTTCACCGTGACCGCCGCCGACAGCAGCACCGGCGTGGGTGCGCCGTATTCGACCAGCACCCCGATGTCGATCACCGTGGCCGACGGGGTGCCGGTAGCCAGCAATGTCAGCACCTCGGTGGCCTACGGTGCGCCGGCCGCGCCGGTGACGCTCGCGCTGTCCGGCGGGGCGGCCAGTTCGGTGGCGATCGGTAGCGCCCCGGCGCACGGCATCGCTACGGTGACCGGCTCGACCTCCATCAGTTACCAGCCGGCAGCGGGCTTCGCCGGCAGTGACAGCTTCACCTACACCGCCAGCAACGGCACCGGTATCTCCGCGCCGGCCACGGTCACCGTGACGGTGGGCAACCCGCCCATCATCGTCAGCGCCAACAGCGTGCTTTCGGCAGTGGCCGGTGCGGCTTACAGCCAGACCTTCACCTGGTCCGGTGGGGCTGCCCCGTACAGCGGCTACCAGGTAGCCAACCTGCCGGCCGGCCTGGCGATCACCGCCAGCACTGCCGACAGCGTCACCGTCAGCGGAACGCCGACCCAGGCCGGCAGTTTCAACCTGGTGGCCTCGGCGACCGACAGCAGCACCGGCACTGGACCGTTCTACAGCGCGTGGGGCTTCACCCTGACCGTGGCCAGCCCGGCCCTCACCGTGACGCCGGCCACATTGCCGGCCGCCACCGCGGGCACCGCCTACCAGCAGGCCATCACCGCCGCGGCGGGCGTGGCGCCGTACAGCTACGCGCTCACAGGTCCGCTGCCCAACGGCATGGCCTTCGATACCGCCACTGGGCTGCTGTCCGGCACGCCGACCCAGTCGGGCAGCTTCCCGCTCACCGTCACCGTGACCGACAGCACCACCGGCACCCCGGCCAGCGTGGTGCAGAACTACACGCTGCAGGTGGCCACGCCCACGCTGGGCCTGACCCCGGCGGCCGGTGCCCTTGCCCCGACCACGGCGGGCAGCGCCTACCAGGTGGCCTTCGCGGTCAGCCGCGGCGTGGCGCCGTACACCTTCGCCATCGGCTCGGGCAGCCTGCCGGCCGGGCTGGTGCTGGATGCAGCCAGCGGCCGCCTGTCGGGTATCCCGACGGCGGTGGGCACGGCCAGCTTCAGCGTGACCGCCACCGACAGCACCACCGGTGCCACGGCCAGCGTCACCCAGGCCTACACGCTGAGCGTGGCCGCCCCGGTGCTGACCCTGACCCCGGCCACGCTGCCGGCCGGGCTGTTCGCCAATGCCTACCAGCAGCAGTTCTCCACCAGCGGCGGCACCGCCCCGTACACCTACGCGGTGACCACCGGTGCACTGCCTGGCGGGCTGACGCTGGCCGCCTCCGGCGCGCTCACCGGCACGCCCACGGCCGCCGGCGCGTTCGCCTTCACCGTCACCGCCACCGATGCACAGGGCTTCACCGGCACCCGCGACTACACCGTGCAGGTGACCCAGCGTCCGGACCCGACCCGCGACCCGGAAGTGCGCGGGCTGCTGTCGGCGCAGGCCGATGCGGCACGTCGCTTTGCCAGCTCGCAGATCGAGAACTTCCAGCAACGCATGCAGCGTCTGCACGGGGCCAGCCGCAGCAACGGCTTCAGCAACAACCTCGGCCTGGCCTACGGCACCGGCCGTTGCGAGCCGGCGGTGGGCAGCCTGCCGGGCAGCGACTGCGCCGCCCAGCGCCGCCAGCCGTTTGATCGCGAGCCGGACCTGGACGCACCGATGAGCGCCGAGTCCGGCACGCAGGCCGCACTCGGCGTGTGGGTGGGCGGCACCCTGCGCACCGGCCGCACCGATCGGCGTGGCAGTGCCGGCGGCGACTTCAACACCGATGGCGTTACCCTGGGCAGCGACCTGCAGGTCGGCCAGGACCTGGCCCTCGGCGTGGGCCTGGGTTACGGCCGTGACCGTACCGACGTGGGCGAGAACGGCAGCCGCAGCGATGGCCAGGCCTACACCCTGGCGCTGTACGGCAGCTACAGCCCGGGCCAGCACCTGTTCGTGGATGCCCTGCTGGGCCACCAGCTGCTGGACTACACGCTGCGCCGCTACGTGACCAGCGACGGCAGCTTCGCGCACGCCCGCCGCGATGGCAGCCAGTGGTTCGGCTCGCTGTCCGTCGGTGCCGACCTGCTGCATGGCACATGGCAGTTCACTCCCTACGCGCGCCTGGATGCATCCCGCGGCAGCCTGGACCGCTACGTGGAGCAGGGCAGCGACCTGTTCGCGCTGCGCTATGGCCAGCAGGACGTGGACACCAGCACCGGCAACGCCGGCCTGCGCATGGAAGTGCGCAACACCGCCCCCTGGGGGGCCTGGACGCCACAGCTGCGGGTGGAATACCAGCACGACTTCAGTGGCAATGGCACGGCCACGATGCAATACGCCGACCTGCCCGGGGTGCCGTTCTACCGCACCACGCTGGACGGCTTCAACCGCAACCGCTGGATGCTGGGCGCCGGGGTGATGTTCGACTTCGGGCGTGCCTGGGGCCTGCGCGTGGACTACCGCGGGCTGGTCGGCAGCGATGACCGCGACCACGGCGTGCAGATCAGCCTGGACAAGCAGCTGTAACCGGCACGCGCCACCGGCCCCGGTGGCGCCATGCCGGGCAACAAAAAACCCCGCCTTGGCGGGGTTTTTTGTGGGCGTGCCGCGGCAGGTGCCCCCGTTGGGAGTACGCCGTGGCTCAGTTGCTCCAGTTCGGCATCGGCATCGCATCGACCGGGATCGGCGCGGTGTCGTCGGCGTCCTTGCCGCGTGCATGCTTGCCGCGCAGGTCGTTTTCGATCTGGTAGTTGCGGCGCTGCAGCCAGGCATCACGGGTGAGCGCGTATTCGTCCACGGCGCTGTCGCGGATGTCGTCCAGGGCCATCAGCTGCGATCGCATGTCCACCAGCTGCAGGCCCTGCAGGCCGATGCGCAGCCGGTCCTGCTCGATGGTACGGATCGGCGAGAGCGGAATGTCGCCGGCCAGGCCGAAGACATCGCGCACGGTACGCGGGCCGAAGAACGGCAGTTCCACGTAGCGCGAGCCGCGCCAGCCCCAGGCACCCAGGGTCTGGCCGAAATCTTCGCTGCGACGCGGCACCATCGCCTTGCTGGCCGGGTCGAACAGGCCACCCACGCCCAGCGTGGAGTTCATCAGGAACCGGCCCAGGCTGTCCCAGGCATCGCCCGGGCGACCCTGCAGCAGCTGGTTGGTGATGGTCACCGGGGCACGCAGGTTGCTGAAGAAGTTGGTCACCCCGGTACGCGCAAAACGCGGCACCACGTGGGTGTAGGCGGTGGCCAGCGGGCGCGCGACGGCACGGTCGACCACGTTGTTGAAGCTGTGCACCTTGCGGTTGAACGGTTCCCACGGATCGTAGGCGGCACGGCCCGGTTCGCTGCCATCGACGCTGGGCGCCGGGCCCCCGTACAGCGCGGCAAAATCGTCTTCGGCGTCGGTCGGGGCGGCATCGCTGGCCGCCTGCGGCGGCGCAGGCGCGGTGGTGTCCGCGGCGACCGCGGCCGGCGGCGCTGGCGGCACGTTGCCAGAGTCCACGGCGGCGGGGGCGTCCACGACCGGGGTCGTGGCATCCACTGCCACGCTGGCCGGGGCGGCCTCGCGCGCGGGCTTGCCGGCACAGGCGGTCAACGCCAGGGCCAGCACGAGAAGGGGAAGGGTGCGTATGACGTTCATGTCAGCTCGCCGCAGTAGAGGCATTGAAATCCAGGGAGGGCGTCAGCCGGTAGGCGGCGCCGAGTTCGGTGAAACCGGCGGGGGCGCCGTTGATGCGTGGTTCGCTGCCCTGGGCGCGCAGCCGCGCGACCAGTTCGGCCAACAGCGCCAGCCCGGCGCTGTCCACCCGCGGCACCGCATCCAGGTCCAGCACCTGCACGTCGGTACTGGCCTGCATCGACGGCCACAGGGCGGTCACCGCGGCGCGGTCAAGCACCCCGCTGAACACCAGCGCGGTGCCCTGGCGGTGGACGCTGGCCGGGTTACTTGCCACTCGGGGCGGCCTGCATGCTGCCGTTGCGCAGTTCGGTGGCCACCTGCTGGATCGATTTCTGGCGCAGCGGGGCGTCGAACTGGGTCTTGAACGTCTGCACGTAGGAGATGCCTTCGATCATCACATCGAAGATCTTCCACTGCCCGTTGACGTTGCGCATCAGGTACTCGACCGGGGTCGGCTCGCTGCCGGCGCGGACCAGTTCGGTGGACACCTTGACGCCGCGGTTGCCCGGCAGCGGTGCTTCGGATTTCAGGCGGAAGCTGGGCTTGCCCTGGATCTCCAGCAGGGCCGAGCCGTAGCGCTGCATGAGGTTGTCGGCCATCGCATCGGCGAACAGCTTCACATCGGCGTCGGAGGCGCCACGGCCGTGCACGCCCAGCACCAGCCGGGCGGCGTAGTCACGGTCGAAGGTCTTGGTCAGCTCACCGTTGATGAAGCCACGCAGCGCGGCGGGGTTGCTGCGGAACTCGGTGCGGCGCTGCTGCAGGGTCGTGAGGATGCGCGTGCTGGCATCGAGCACCACCTGGCCGGCCTGGCCCTGGGAGGCAGCGGCCGGGGTGGCCTGGGCGAAGCTGAGCGAAGGGACGCTGGCGAGCAGGGCCGAGGCCAGCAGGACCGGGATCAGTTTGGTTTTCATTTGTGGGCTTCTTCGGTAGCCGGCGCTTGTGCACCGGGAGCGTCCTGGGGAGCGGCGCCGCCGGCGTTGGCCGGGCCACTGAACATGTACTTGCCAACCAGCTGCAGCAGGTCCACCGCCGGCTGGGTGAAGACGATCTCGTCGCCGGACTTGAGCACGTCCGGATCACCGCCGGGCTGCAGTCCGATATAGCTCTCGCCGAGCAAACCGCTGGTGAATATGCCGGCGGAGGTGTCGGCCGGCAGATCCTTGAACTTGCCGTCCAGGCTCAGCGTGACGATGGAATCGAACTTGGTCGGATCCAGCTCGATGCTGGAGACCTGGCCGACCACCACGCCGCCGATCTTGACCGGCGCCTGCTTGCGCAGCTGGCCGATCTGGGTGAACCGGGCCTTGAGTTCATAGCCGTCCCCGCCCAGGCCCCAGCGTTGGTTGGTGGAGGCCATCGCCAGCACCAGCAACGAGGCCAGCGCCAGCAGCAGGAAGGCGCCGACGGAAAATTCGAGTCTGGGACCGCGGATGGCCATGGGATATCTCACTGTTCTTTGTCAGGTGTGCGGGCAGGAACCCGCGCGGGGTGTAGGGGTGGCCGGTCAGCGGAACATCATCGCCGACAGCACGAAATTGAACATCAGCACCAGCAGCGAGGCGTTGACCACCGCGCGGGTGGTGGCTACCGACGTGCCCTCGATGGTGGGTTCGGCATGGAAGCCCACATAGGAGGCCACCAGTGCCGCGGTACCGCCGAAAATGGCCGACTTGAGCATCGCCACGCCGAAATCGTCCCAGAAATCCACGCTGTTGCTCAGCGCCGACCAGAACACGCCGTTGTCCAGGCCCAGCACGTGCACGGCCTCGAAATAGCTGGCACTGATGGCCAGCGAGCAGAAGATGCCGGTGAGCAGCGGCACGGTCAGCACCGCGGCCCAGAAGCGCGGGGCGACCACCTTGGCCACCGGGTCGATGGCCATCAGTTCCAGCGCCTTGATCTGGTCGGTGGCGCGCATCAGGCCCAGTTCGGCGGCGATCGAACTGCCGGCGCGGCCGATGAACAGCAGCGCGGTCAGCACCGGTGCCAGTTCGCGGTACAGCGACAGGCCCAACAGGGTGGACAGCGCGTCGGCGGCGCCAAAGGTGGTGAGGGTGCGGTAGCCCTGCAGGGTCAGCACCAGGCCCACGAAGGCCCCACCCACGGCGATGATCGGCAGCGAGCGCGCGCCCACCTTGTAGATCTCGCGGGTGAGCTCGGCCAGGAAGTCGGCGGTCGGCAGCGAGCCGCGCAGCACCGTCAGCGAGAACAGGCCGGCGCGACCGAGCGAGCGGGTGGCGTCAACGAACGGCATCAGGCAACCCTCGCGCGCGGCGCGGCATCGAACGGAATCGGACCATCGGGCTGGCCGTGCAGGAACTGCCGCAGCAGCGGGTCCTGGCTGGATTCCAGCGCGGCCGGGCTGCCCTGGAACACCACCCCACCGTTGGCGATGGCGATGACCTGGTCGCAGATCGGCAGGGTCTCGTGCACGTGGTGGCTGACGATGATGCTGGTCAGCCCCAGGCTGTGGTTGAGGCGCTGGATCAGGCTCATGATGACCCCGGAGGCGATCGGGTCCAGCCCGGTCAGCGGCTCGTCGTAGATCATCAGCGGCGGGTCCAGGGCCAGCGCGCGCGCCAGCGCCACGCGCCGGGCCATGCCGCCGGACAGTTCGCGCGGCCACGCGTCGGCGGCGGCCAGCAGGCCCACTGCATGCAGCTTCATCTGCACCAGCCGGCGCAGCACCGGCGCCGGCAGGCGGGTGTGGGTGCGCAATGGCAGGGCGACGTTTTCGGCCACGGTCAGGTCGGTGAGCAGGCCATTGCCCTGCAGCAGCACGCCCACGCTCTTGCGCATCTCCAGCAGCGCGCTGCTGCCGGTGGGGATCGGCTTGCCGAACAGGGTGACCGTGCCGGCGACCGGGCGCAGTTCGCCGGTGAGTGCCGCCAGCAGGGTGGACTTGCCGCTGCCCGACGGCCCCAGCACGGCGGTGATGCTGCCGCGCGGCACCTGCAGCGAAACGTCGCGCAGGATGCTGCGCCCGCCGCGCTCGATACGCACGTTGGCCAACTGCACCAGAGGTTCTTCGGAAGCCGTCATGGACGCCATTAACAAAATTCCAACGTTGTAAGATCGTGGTGAACGGCTGAACATAACCGAACTGGACCGTGCAGTATTGTGGCACGCCGCCCGCCATCGGCCTGCGACGCCGCTCGCAACACACCGTGCCGGGCGACACGGCGGCCGCGCGGCGCGACCGGGGCCGCGACGTTACCGGCCTCGTGATCGGCGGGCCGCTGCGGCACACTGGCGCGATGACTGATGCTGCGTCCGACTTCCGCCTGTACCACTCCAACTCGCTCGACGTGCTGGCCGCGCTGCTGGCCAGCGCCGTGCGCACGCCGGTGCCGGACCAGTCGATCCTGGTCCCGGAGGTGGTGCTGATCCCGCAGGTGGCGATGCGGCGCTGGCTGCAGTCCACCCTGGCGGTCGAGTATGGCATTGCCGCCAACCTGACGTTCCTCACCCCGGGCGAATTCGTCGCCCGCGCGCTCAACGCCAACGTGCCCGGCGAGCACGATGACCTCACCGCCGCGGCGCTGCGCTGGAAGCTGTATGCCGCGCTGATCGACCCGGTGCTGCTGGCGCAGCCGCCGATGCGCGCGCTGCAGGCCTACCTGTCGGTGGCCGATCCGCTCAAGCCCTGGGCATTGGCCGGTGAGCTGGCGGCCGTGTTCGAGAAGTACCAGGCCTGGCGCCGCGACTGGCTGCTGCGCTGGGAGGCCGGCGCCGACCCGCAGGACCCGCAGGCGATCCTGTGGCGGCGCATCGCCAGCGGCCACCAGTACCGCGCGCGCCGCATCGATGCCTACCTGGCGCGCTTCGAAGGCGCTGCGCAGCCCTTGCCACAGGGTTTGCCGGCGCGCGTGTTCGCCTTCGCCACGCTCAACATCTCCCCGGACGTGCTGCGGGTGATGGCGACCCAGGCGCGGGTGGGCACGCTGCATTTCTACCTGCCCACCCCCACCCAGGCCTACTGGGGCGACCTGCAGACGCTGGGCGAAAAGCTGCGCAGCGGCGCACCCGATCCGTTCGGCGAGGCGGCCGGCGAGAACCGGCTGCTGCAGGCCTGGGGCGCGGCCGGGCGCGACTTCATGGCGGTGCTGGGCAGCTACGAAGTGGTGCACCCCTCCGGCGAGATCCCCGCCTACGACGACCCCGAGCACGATGTGCGCCCGGACATGGCCCACGGCGGGCTGTCCGACAGCCTGCTGCACCGGCTGCAGCGCGACCTGTTCCACCGCCGCGGCCAGCCCTCCGGTGCGCTGCGCGACGGGTTGCGGCAGGACGATCCCAGCTTGCAGGTGCACGCATGCCATACCCGCCTGCGCGAGCTGCAGGTGCTGCACGACCAGTTGCGCGGGCTGCTGCAGGACCCGCGTTTCGACCCGCCGCTGCAGGCGCGGGAGATCGCGGTACTGGCCCCGGACATCGATCCGTACGTGCCCTACCTGGAGGCAGTGTTCGGCGGGCGCAGCGGCGGCGACGAGCACATCCCGTATGCGTTGGCCGACACCAGCCCGCTGGCCGGCGAGCCGCTGGCCGATGTGTTCGTGCACCTGCTCGGGCTGCCGGTGTCGCGCTTTGGCCTCAACGAGGTGCTGGACCTGCTGGCCAGCGCGCCGTTGGCCGAAGCGGCCGGGCTGGACGCGGCTGCCTTCGACCGCCTGCACGATTGGCTGCAGGCGGCCGGCGCGCGCTGGGGTCTGGATGCGGGCCACCGGCAGCAGCACCAGGCGCCGCGCGATGATGCCTTCACCTGGCAGTTCGCGCTGGACCGCCTGCTGCTGGGCCACGCCAGTGGCAGCGACGGGGATATCGCCGGGGTCGCACCGTGGCCGGAGCTGGAAGGCAGCGCACTGGATGCGCTGGACCGCCTGCTCGCCCTGCTGCGGGTGCTGGCCCGGTACCAGCAGGCGCTCGGCCAGGCCCTGCCGCCGGCACAGTGGCGCACGCGCCTGCTGGGCCTGCTGGATGCGCTGCTGCCAGAGCCGCCGCAGGCGGCCAACAGCCAGCGCGCGCTGGAACGCCTGCGCAAACTGATCAACGAGTTCGCCCGCGATGCCGGCCAGGGCGGATTCCAGGCGGCCGTGCCGCCGGAGGTGGTGCGCGCGCACTTTGCCGGCGTGCTGGCCGAAGCGGACACCCGCGCGCCCCTGCTGACCGGCGGGATCAGCTTCGGGCGGATGGTGCCCATGCGATTGCTGCCGTTCCGGGTGATCTGCGTGCTGGGGCTCAACGACGGCGACTTCCCGCGGCGTGATCCGGCGGCCGGGCTCAACCAGCTCACCGCCGAACTGGGTACCGACCGGCGCCGGCATGGCGACCGCTCGCTGCGCGAGGACGATCGCTTCCTGTTCCTGCAGTTGTTCGCCTCGGCCCAGGACGTGTTCTACCTGAGCTACCTCGGCGCCGATCCGCGCGATGGCAGCGTGCGCGAACCCTCGGTGCTGGTCAGCGAACTGATCGACGCCGCCGCCGCCTACCACCAGGCACCGGCCGATGCGGCCCGGCAGCTGACCGTGCGCCATTCGCTGCAACCATTTGCACCGGCCGCGTTCGGCGGCGGCGAGGAGCCGCGCCGGTTCAGTTACCGCCAGCAGTGGCACCCGGCCGCCGGCTCGCTGGGAGGGCAGCGGCGCGCACTGGCACCGTGGCTGGCGCAGCCGCTGGCGCTGCCCGAGGCGTTGCTGGAGGAGGACGAGCTGAGCCTGGATGCATTGCGCCGGTTCCTGACCGACCCCGCCAGCCAGTTCCTGTCCCAGCGCCTGGGGCTGCGCCTGCCCGAGGACCTGGGCGATGCCGACGACGTGGAGCCGCTGGTGGTGGCTGCGCGCGGCCATGACAAGGTGCTGCTGCAGCAGGCAGTGATCCAGGCCACCCTGGCCGAGGACGACGCACCGCTGTACCCCCGGCTGCGCGCCCGCGCGCTGCTGCCGTCCGGGGCGCTGGGCGAGCGCCAGTTCGACACGCTGCAGGCACAGACACGCCCGTATGCGCAGGCGCTGGCCCAGTGGCAGGCCGGCACGCAGGCCGACAGCCGCCGCTATGAGGTGCAGATCGACGGCGTGCGCCTGCATGGCCGGGTCGACGGGGTGCACGCGCATGGCCTGGTGCGCCTGCGCCCGGGCCCGCTCAACGGCCGTGCCGCGATCCGCCAGGGCCTGGACTGGTTGCTGGCCAATGCCGCCGGTGATGCCCTGCCGCTGGTCCAGTTCCACGATGCCGGCGAGCAGGGCCTGGGCCCGCACCTGCTGCCGCCCCTGCCGACCGTACAGGCGCAGCAGGTCCTGCGGCGGCTGCTGCAGCTGCGCAGCGAAGGGCTGCGCGCGCCGCTGTTGTATGCGCCCTCCACCGGCTGGGCGCTCTACACCGCAGCCGAGGCCAAGCGCGACAGCGAGGGCCGCGCCAAGTGGTACGGCAGCGATCGCAGCTGGGCCGAGTCCAGTGGCGCGGCCTACCAGCTGGCGCTGCGCGGACGGGATCCCTTTGCCACCCCGGACAGCTACCGGCAACTGCTGCACAACAGCCTGGTGGTCTTCACCGCGGTGCGCGAGGGCCGGGTATTTGCCGGCCTGGATGAACAAGGTGCCGCACGATGACCCGCCCCGACCTGCTCGACGATCCCTACCTGGACCTGCCGCTGGAAGGGGTGCGCCTGATCGAGGCCAGCGCCGGCACCGGCAAGACCTTCACCCTGGCCACGCTGTTCACCCGGCTGGTGGTGGAAAAAGGCTGGCGCATCGGTCAGATCCTGGCGGTGACCTTCACCGACGCGGCGACCCAGGAACTGCGCAAGCGCATCCGCGAGCGGCTGGCGCTGGCGGCGCAGCTGGTGGAGCGCGAGCCCGGCGACCAGGACAGCCCCGAGGTGGTGCTTACCCGGCGGATCCTGCAGCGCCAGCTGGCGCTGGGCCAGGAAAGCCCGGCCGCGCTCACCCGGCGGCTGCAGACGGCGGCCGACGAGATCGACCTGGCCTCGATCTTCACTATCCACGGGTTCTGCACCCGGGTGTTGCGCGAGCATGCGCTGGAGAGCGGGCACACCTTCGACCCGCCGACCTTGCTGCCCAGCGAACGGGCGCTGCACGACGAACTGGCCGCCGACCTGTGGCGCGTGCATGCCAACGATGCCGCCACCGTCGACGCGCTGACCCGTCTGTGGTCCACGCCCGAGGCGCTGGCCGGCGACATGGCCACGCTGATCAAGCCGCTGCCGTTGCTGCCCGAGGTGCCCAGTGCGCCGCAGGACGATCCCCGGCCGGCGCACGCGCTGGCCGCGCGCCGCTTTGCCGAGGCCTACCGCGAGCACGGCGAAGCCTTCCTGGGCGAGCTGTGCGCGGCGGTGGAGAACAAGGTGCTCAACGGCAGCAGCTACAAGCTGGCCTGGCTGGAGCCACTGGCGGTGCAGCTGCACCGCTGGGCCAGCGTCGCTGCCGACGCCGAGCCCCCGGTGCTGGAGGTCGACCCGGAGCGGCTGCGCCGGCTCACCGCCGAAGCGCTGGCCGCGCGTACCAACAAGGCGCACGCCGGCAAGGCGCCGCAGTCGCCGCTGCAGCACGCACTGGCGTTGTACCTGGC